>Ga0080004_1070996_pt1 | contig 36528 bp, 36 predicted proteins | sample WasSprMetagenome_FD_69207 | JGI IMG/M metagenome (GOLD analysis project Ga0080004, IMG submission 69207) | Sulfidic aquatic microbial communities from Washburn Spring, Yellowstone National Park, USA - WS (SPADES assembly) (version 2) | ecosystem: Environmental > Aquatic > Thermal springs > Hot...
CAAGGTGCCTTTGGAACAATGGTATACTGCAAAAAAATGGAAACCCTCTTGATTGCAAACCATCTCGTTGACAGATACGGCCTCGACACACTTGAAACAGGAAACATGATTGCATGGGCTATGGAACTCTACGAGAAAGGAATAATTGATGAAAAAATGACAGATGGTCTAAAACTAGAGTGGGGAAGCGAACAAGTCGTATTTGATATGATTCGAAAAATTGCTTATAGAGAAGGCTTCGGAGACATTCTCGCTGAAGGACCTTTAAGGGCTATAGAGAAAATAGGCCCAGAATCCGCATACTACTTTATTCACATTAAGGGAATGGCTAATCTTCAATCAGATGAACGTGCTACACCGAGCTTTGCGTTGGGAATCGCCACATCCACCAGAGGCGCAGACCACCTAAGGAGTCGCCCAGCCTACGATCTCTACGGATTGCCTGAAGAAGTCTTAGAGAAGTTTTTAGGAGGAGGACCTGTCTCATCTGACTACACATCTTATGTGGGTAAAAGCCGCATGGTTTGGCATCAAGAACTTCTCTATTCAGTTTGCGACTCGCTAGGCACGTGCAAATTTCAAACGGTTTTCCTCGGGTTTAATATGCCTGGATGGAATGAGTTTTCAAGGCTACTTTATCTGGCAACGGGGATGGAGTTTTCAAAATCCCAGCTGATGGATATAGGAGAGAGAATCTACACGCTAGAGAGAATGTTTAATCTACGCGAAGGTTTCACGAGAAAGGACGACACTTTGCCTGAACGCTACTTTAAAGAACCAACTCCGATAGGATTGCCAATAGCCAGAGGCAAAAAAGTTGACAGAGAACAATTTGAAAAAATGCTGGATGAATACTACGCGCTCCACAAATGGGATAAAAACGGCGTTCCAACAGAAGAGACCCTAAAAAGACTAGAATTAGACAAGGAACCGACCCATATACTGTAATAAGAATGGTAGGGGAGAGGAAAATGGAGAAAATTTTGTTGGTTGATCCTGAAAAGTGCACCGGATGCCGATCTTGCGAAACCGCATGTTCGCTATATCACGAGAAATCACTAAACCCGTCTCTTGGACACATTCATATAGTGAAACTGGAAAACTCAGGATTGTACATACCTATCGTTTGCTTACAGTGCGAAAAACCAATCTGCGAAGATATATGCCCAGTTAAGGCCATAAAACGCGACCAGAAAACAGGAGCAGTCCTAATTGACACAGATATCTGTGTTGGATGTCGACTATGCGCCATCTACTGTCCTTTTGCGGGTCCCAGAATTAACTCCAAAAATGGAAAACCTCGAAAATGCGACCTGTGTAACGGCGATCCGGTTTGTGTTAAATTCTGCGAGCCTAAGGCGATACAATATGTTGATGCAACAAAGGCAAACATGATTAAACGCCTAAATGCAGCTACACGTCTGTCAGAGTTGGTGAAAACATTGCTCGGCACGTTATAAACAATGAGGCTTTTCCATATTTCTTCAAAACTTTGCGCTTAACATCCCTTCACTTCGTTTGCATATACAAATGTAAGGAGGATGAAACTTGAGTGTAATCCCCGATCTGAAACTTGGATCAGAAGTTACGCAAAAACTGGGCGCAGCAAGTGCAAGATATTGCATTCAATGCGGAAAATGCGCCTCAATTTGCCCCCTCGTAAGACTCAGGGAAGATTATTCTCCAACAGAAGTTGTAAAGGGCGTACTGCTTGGCTTGAAGGATATGGTGTTAAGCTCTGATGTGGTGTGGCGATGTCTCAGCTGCCAAGCCTGCACAAAAATATGTCCTGCTGGCATCAAATTCCCAGAGTTTATGGATGCCCTTAGAGGCATATTGATTGAAAAAGGCATTACACAATATGTCTTACGTTGCAAGCGTTGTGGAAAAAATTTCACAACAACACCAATTCTGGAGTTTGCTGAAAAAACGCTTCCCAAGGAGGTGAAAGTAGACGCGGATTATTTGATGCTGTGCCCTGAATGTAAGCCATATGCTATTCTCAATAAATCGGCTCGCTGGTATGGTAAGGGGATTGTTTGAATTATGGTTATCAAAAGAAATTGTGTAGGGGGGGAATTTAGATGGATGAGGAAGAAATAACTGTCGGGTTGAAGCTTTCTTCAAAGCGTGTTGGAAGACTTTATCCGGTTATTTTAGACGCCCATGGCAATATTATTGACGGCTTGCACAGGCTGGAGGCGGATCCAAAATGGCCTAAAATAAGGCTCAGCCATATAGCGTCTGACAAGGATAGGCTTGTTGCAAGGTTAATAGCCAATGTTTGTAGACGGAGAGTTTCTGCTGAAGAAAAAAGCAAAATGCTAGAGGAGCTTGGCGAATTATATGTTAAGGCTGGCGTTAAGCCTGGAGCTGAAATAGCCCGCAAAATTTCTGAGGAAACGGGTATGAGCTTCAGATGGGTTATGAAATATCTCCCAGACAAATTTAAGGAGAGACCCGGTGTAGGAGGACCACCCAAGCGTTTCACTTTGACAAAAGTTGAGGAGAACATAAGTGAATGTAAAGTTGCACATCGTGCAACTCTGCAAATTGAAGTTTTGCTGTCTGAACCTGTTGAAAGAGTTTTGACTGTGAAGAAGTATGCTAACGTGAATTTTGTTCAAGTTATGCTAGAGAAGCGGTTCTACGCTAATGTTGAGAGAATTGCTGAAAATTTGGGCACTACACCAGACGTGATAATTAATAATGTGTTGGTTTTAGCTATAAGGAAGCTTATGGATGTTTCAAACTCAAATAAACTCCTCAGCATTATTCAGTAAGCTATACGCCACTTATGAACATAAAATATTAAAAAATTGGAAAACATAATGGCACTTTAAAAGTTTTATTTTCCCTTAAATTCTGGTTTTCTCTTCTCTATGAAGGCAGAGACGCCTTCTTTGAAATCTTCTGTTGAGGATATTATACCAGCAGCTTCAGCCTCATACGCCAGTCCAGTTCTAAGGTCAACTTCATCACTTGCATTAATTAGTTGCTTTGCTAACTTTATGGCTAGTGGAGGTTTACTCATGATTTCTTTGGCAATTTCATCAACCGCCAGCATTAACTTATCTGATGAGACAACTTTATTCACTAATCCTATCGCTTCAGCTGTTTTGGCGTCGATTATTTTTCCAGTAAATATTAGCTCTTTGGCTAATCCTTTACCGACGATACGAGGTAGACGTTGGGTTCCTCCACCTCCAGGAATTAGCCCAACGTTCACTTCTGGTTGCCCAAGCCTTGCGTTTTCTGATACTATTCGCATGTCGCATGCCATTGCGACCTCTAATCCTCCTCCAAGAGCAAAACCGTTGATCGCGGCAATTACGGGCTTTTCATTTTCTTCTATTGCAAGAGTCACTTTATGCAAGAGTCTTGAAAGTTCCCACATCTTCAACGGGGTGATATCTTTGACGGCCTTAAGGTCTAGGCCAGCGCAGAATGCCTTTTCACCAGCTCCTGTGAGAACTATAATTTTAACACTTTCATCTTTTTCCGCGTCTCCTAACTCTTGGAGAAGCTCTCGCATGGTCTCTTCATTTAGAACATTTAAGATTGCTGGACGATTTATAGTTATAATTGCTTTTCCATCTTTTTTCTCGTAGAGCGTATTCTTAAACTCCATAAAATAACATCTCCCCTATTTACTTGAACAACTTTTGTTAAGTCCAATCGTGAAATCCTTTACCACACACATATAAATCTTAGCCTTTCCACAATATCAAAATTCATTCTCTTTCTAGTAACATAGCCATTCCTTGACCACCACCAATACAGAGAGATACTATCCCTGTTTTCAGGTTTCTTCTTTTCATTTCATGCGTAATGGTTACAACCAATCTAGCTCCTGTACACCCAATTGGGTGTCCTAAAGATATACCGCTTCCATGGACATTGGTCTTTTCTAAATTCAATCCGAGCTCTCTTTGGCAAGCTATGAATTGGGCTGCGAAAGCCTCGTTTAACTCGACAACATCTATATCTTCAAGCTCTATTCTTGCTTTATCCAAAACTTTTCTTACAGCCGAAATTGGACCTAAACCCATGTACGCTGGGTCTACTCCTCCAGATGCATAGCATTTGATTGTTGCTAACGGTTTCAGGCCTAATTCCTCAGCTTTTGTCTCACTCATTAATACTATTGCTGCGGCAGCATCATTAATTCCGGAAGCGTTTCCAGCTGTTACGGTTCCATTCTCCTTGAATGCAGGAGGCAACTTCGCCATAATTTCTAAACTTGTTTCCCTTGGGCGTTCATCAGTATCAAAGATTATTGTTTCTCCTTTTTGGCGTGGAACCATTACGGGCACTATTTCCTCTTTGAAAATTCCATTAACTATAGCTTTTCTTGCACGTTGATGACTTAAACATCCTATTTCATCCTGCTCTCTTCTTGAAATATTATATTTTTTTGCGATATTCTCAGCTGTATGTCCCATGTGGTAACCATAGAAAATCTCCCAGAGACCGTCAAAAACCATTAAATCTATTAGTTCTCCTTTAGCATCAAGGTTCATTCTGTATCCCCAGCGGGCATTCGGTAAAGCATAAGGCGCTTGGCTCATATTTTCCATTCCGCCTGCAACAATTACATCTGCTTCGCCCAATTGTATTGCTTGTGCGCCTAAAGCTATAGCCTTCAAGCCTGAAGCACATACTTTGTTAACCGTGAAAGCCGGGGTTTCTTTAGGGATACCAGCATAAATTGATGCTTGACGAGCTGGATTTTGTCCTAAACCGCCCTGCAAGGCATTCCCCATTATTACTTCATCAATTTGCACGCCTTGCAAATGCTCGTCATAAGCGTAATGTTTTTTCTCTAAATCTATCATCCCAGCATCTTTAAAGCCTTCAGGACTATATTTTAACAGTTTTTCGCTTGATACTGGTTTTAAACCTATTCTCTTTAATGCTTCTCTAATGACTAAACTTCCAAGGCCAACTACCGGAATATCTTTTAAAGCTCCGCCAAAATTTCCTATAGCTGTTCTAACAGCACTTACAATTACAACTTTTTCTCTTACTCTTCCCATATAGTCATCCCTTGTTTGATTCCTTTTCAACTCAGTATTTATAAAACCCTTTTCCCGTCTTTCTTCCATTTAGCACCGCTTTAACCATATGCTTCAGAATTATCGGTGAACTATACTTAGAGTCACCGGTCTCCTTGTATATTGCCTCTGAAGCGTATAACACCGCATCCAAGCCTATTAAATAAGCCTATTCTAAAGGGCCTTGAGGCCGATTATACCCTAACTTTATAGCCTTGTCTATAGCCTCCGCTGACGGCGCGCGTTTATGGTTATGGTTGTTACTCCATTTTCTCGTAAAGTGTGTCCCTAAACTCCATGTGCACCCAGAATACTTTTTACTTTTGAGTCCAGTCATAGAAGCCTTTACCAGTTTTTCTGCCTAAAAGACCAGCCCTCACCATCTGTCTTAGCAATGGGCATGGCCGGAATTTTGGACCTAGCTCTTTCTCTAAAACTTCCAATATGGCCAAGAAAGTATCTAAGCCAAGGTAATCTAATAGCCTCAGTGGACCCATGGGCCAGTTTAATCCAAGCTCGCTGGCTTTGTCTATGTCGTCTCGATCTGCAATTCCTTCCCAAAGCAGATAAAGAGCCTCGTTTAAGGATAGTACATGAAGTCTGTTCACGACGAAACCTGGGCAATCCTTTTTGACAACTATTGGTTCTTTGCCCATTTTTTTGGAAACTTCAACCAACGTGTTAACTGTTTCGTCGGATGTTTTCGCTCCGCGGACAATTTCAACAAGCTTCATAAGTTGCGGTGGGTTAAAGAAGTGCATTCCGCAGAATTTTTCCGGACGATTTGTAGATGAAGCAAGTTCTGTTATGCTTATTGATGAGGTGTTTGAGGCAAAAATTGCATCAGGCTTTGATGCTTGGTTAATTTCTGAAAATAAGTCTTTTTTAAGCTTTAAATTTTCGGGAATTGCCTCAATGATTAGGTCTGCGTCAGCAACAGCCTCCTTCAGATTCAAGGTTGGATGAATTCGCTCCAAGGTTTCTTTAACTTGATCTTCGGTGATTACACTTTTTTTTAGAAATCTTTGTAGACTATCCTTTATCATAGCCATACCTTTGTCAATAAACTCTTGTTTAACATCCACTAGGTTTACCTCAAACTTTGCCACTTGTGCTGAAACTTGAGCTATACCATGACCCATCAATCCTGCTCCAATCACGGTTACCTTTTTTACCTCCAATTTAACTGCCTCCTTTTAGAGTTGAGGCTTAGGAGTAAGTTTACTTAAATTTTGCGCAATTCAGTTAACACTAGGTTAAATTTGCAGAATCAAAAAGGACAAGAAGAATGGCTTATGTTTTCCATGTTTTTCTTCTAACTTTGCCTCTCTTTAAAGTAGGGAATTACTTTTTCTGCGAAAATTTGACACGTTTCCTTTAGAGTTGCGGGTGGAACTTGAAAATTCATGACAAAGTGGCGGCATCCAGCCTCAACAAATTTGTCAAGCTTATCTATGACGTCGTCTGGTGTTCCGTAGACGAATGGCGCCTTCTCCACAATTTCATCTGGCAATTCTTTAGCTTTAGCAAGCCAAGCCTCCGCATCTCTTGGGAAAACAAGTTTAAATGTCATTTCAAAGTCGTATGTTTGCGGCGTGAAACCAATTTTCTCCAAAATTCTAGGTCTCGTCAGCAACAACATTTTGCCAGTAAGCATAATGGCTTTTTTGGCGGTTTCTGCATCCTTCGCAACCACAGAGTACATAAAGTGGGCCGGCTCTATTTCGGACGGATCTCTTTGACATTGTTTCGCCATTTCACGTATTTTTTCCAAATTATTCCTATACTCTTCAGGCAGTAAGTTTGCAGGTAACCATCCATCGCCATACTGGGCAGTTATCTCCATGGTTCTCGGCGAACTTGCAGCAATAAACATTGGAACAGTCGGCTTATAACGGGTTTCAGATATTGGTACTGCTGGCTTAGGCTGTAAGAAGGCTTTCTCCAGCTTGTAATGTTTCCCCTCGAAGTCTACAAAGTCTTCAGTAAACAATCTCCGAATAATCTGAATAGCCTCTAAAGTTCGCTCCACGGGCTTGTCATAAGCTATGCCGAAGGGCACCAGGTTCATTGCTTCGCCTATGCCTATTCCAAGGATTGCTCGTCCGTTTGATAAGATGTCGCATGTTGCCGCCATCTGAGCCAAAGAAGCAGGATGATGCCTATAAGTGTCGCTTACACCGCTAGCCAGCTTGATCTTTTTTGTTTGCACTGCAAGGGCGCAGAGGGTGCACCAAGCATGCAGTGCATCCCAACGCCTAACACCCGTAGCTACCAAGTGGTCGGGCATCCAGTAGGAGTCAAAACCGATTTTCTCGGCGAATAAGGCGATGTCGCGTATGGCTTCCCATGGATAGTTTGGGCATTCAACACCAAACTTTATAGATTCAGATGTGCTCATTTAGTTTTTGTCCTCCTCTTACTGTTTAAGTTTCAAACTTTTTCAGTTCATATGTAATTCTGCCGTTGGGTAAACACACTGGCGTCAGCTTTAAGTCCATGCCTATTTTGATCTCGTCTTCTTTTATTTCCTTGCTCAAGCGCGTGTAAACTTTTACGTCTTCCTCCAGTTGGGCCACTGCAAGCGTGTAGGGCACATCGTCCTCGAAGCCTGTTGGCGCGAAATTAAGGGTTGTATACGTGAGTAGTTTGCATTTCCCGCTAAGTTCTTCCCAAGCCATGTCCTCTGACAAATCGTTCGGGCAGTCAGCTCTTGGGGGGAAATAAAGTTTCCCGCATCTTTTACATCTGGTTGCCATTATTTTTCCAGCTTCCAGATACTTTACAAAATCCGCAACTTTGGTTTCGGAAATATAGCTTATTTTACCAAATACATTAAAGCTCACAAACATCACCTTTTAAGAATTATAACATTGCCGTATACTCCGATTCCTCCGACATTGTGAACTAAGCCTATTTCGGCGCCGTTAACCTGTGTTTTTCCAGCTCTTCCTTGAAGTTGAAGAACGATAGTCCTGATCTGTGATCCTCCTGTTGCGCCTATGGGATGCCCTTTAGAAAGTAGTCCCCCGTCAACGTTCACAGGGATTTTTCCGCCAATGTATGTTTGGGATTCCTCTATAAGTTTGCCTCCCTCGCCTGGCTCACAAAAGCCTAGGTTTTCATAGGCCATTATCTCAGCGATTGTGAAGCAGTCGTGCACTTCAGCGACATCCACATCTTTAGGCTCGATTTGAGCCATCTTGTAAGCTTGCTTTGCCGCCTCAATGGTGCATGTGAGCCCAGCCAAATTTGTCCTGTTTGTGGTGGAGAGGGTATCACTTGCAGAGCCTATGCCTGCCACCCAAACAGGGGTGTCCGTTATCTTCTCGGCTTTTTCTTCACTTGCCATAATTACACAAGACGCGCCGTCAGCGTTTGCGCAGCAGTCATAAAGCTTCAATGGGCTTGCTATTACTCTGGCAGCCAAGCACTCCTCAAGCGTCAACACTCTCTGGAACATAGCTAAAGGGTTTAAAACTGAATATTTTCCGCTCTTAACCCTAACCTTAGCCAACTGTTCTTCGGTTGTTCCATACTTTTGCATGTGAGCGTGAGCGTAAAGGGCATAACCAGCCGGCATCATACTGCCGAAAGGTGTCTCCCACTGTATGTCCGCGCCTCTGCCCATTCTTTCCTGAACCTCTGCTGAAGATAGCTCTGACATTTTTTGGAAACCGATAACTGCAACTACATCGTGGAGCCCAGATTTTATGAAGCTATATGCGACTTTTACGCCTGTGGTGCTTGAAGAGCATATGGATTCAGCGTAAAATGTAGGCTTAGGTGTCAAGCCTAAATATTCGGATATGAGTCCTGAAGGGCTTCTCTGTTTATCATACTCTGGGGCTGAGCATATTATTGAGGCGTCTATCTCTTTAGGTGTGAGATTTATGTCTTCCATAGCTTCCCTAAAAGCTTCGAAGCAGAGCTCCCGTATACTCATCCCGCAGCCTCTGGAAAATGGAGTTTGACCTACTCCCACAATTGCAACACGCATTGTTAATTACCTCGCATACAAGGGATTAACGAGTTCTAAGAGCGTGCAATATATAAACTTTAATGCAAAAGCTTCATGCATACTGTAAAACAAGAAAAGTTATAAAGCCTAAAAACACTCACCCTAAAACCCACTTAGCAAGGGGAAAAATAAATGCGGTTGCTTCCAAAAATGAGGCCTTCAACATCAGTAGAAGCTGAAGTTATAACAACAGATGCATTTGCCGGAAAAAGCCTAGAGGAAATTGCCAACCTGCCAGTTTGGGAGGGAAAAAAGAAACGAAAACTAAGCGACTTTTTCGAGGTGGAAGGGGAAGTTGCACAAAAACCTGAAGATCTAAAAATAATAATCGACGGCGACGCCTCCCGCATAAAATATATCGGCGCAAAAATGACCGCCGGAGAGATAGTTGTAAAAGGAAGCGTGGACATGCATACCGGAGATGAAATGAGAGGCGGCCGAATTGTAATAGAGGGAAACGCTGACTCATTTACAGCACTTTCCATGCGGGAAGGGGAGATCATAATTAAAGGCTCGGTGAAAGATTATCTTGGATCTGCCCCTCGAGGGGAGTGGAGGGGGATGAAGGGAGGCCGTATAATTGTTGAAGGCAATGTTGGAAGGGAGGCGGGATCATGGATGATTGGAGGATTAATACACATAAAGGGTAATGTCGGTTCCTTTGCAGGCGTTCACATGAGAGGCGGAACAATTATTGTTGAAGGAAATGCTGGAACAAGGATTGGAGCGGAAATGACCGGCGGAAACATAATAGTCTTTGGAAAATTAGAGGAAATACTTCCAGGATTCTCTTATAAGGAGACCGTTGACTCTGTGAAAATCGATGGAGAAAACATAAAAGGTCCCTTTCTCAGGTTTGTAGGCGATTTAGCTGAGAATGGAGAAGGAAACCTTTTCTTACTCAGCGAGAAAAATCAGCACCTAATATAAGTAGGCGCGCTTAGCTTCAGCACTGACTTATACCACGACAAAAAGTTTTATAGCAACATATGGATCGAATTAACCCTCATAACCGCAAGTGAAACCAAACACGAGGTTATATAAATTTGGATACGCTAAAGGTAATTTTGATTACTGGGCGTACAATTTCTCAGGGAACAACTCGCGAGGGAAAGAAAAAGTTAAGAGAATACTTGGAAAGCACCGCTATTTGTGAGTTTGACCCTGAAGACTTGGGGAAATTAGGAATTAAAGAAGGCGAAATTGTTAGGATAAAAACCAACGATGGAACTGTTGTTGTTCGCGCAAAGCTCTCTACTCAAACTCCCCATCCAGGGATAGTTTTTATTCCACTAGGTCCTTGGGCGAATGAGGTTATAGGCTCTGATACGGATAGCATTGGAATGCCGTCGTTTAAGAGCACGCCCGCCGAAATTGAGGCTGCTCCTCATGAAACAATTCTTGACGCGTTAACTCTTATAAGAGGGAGGCAGGCAACATGCCAAAAATCATAACTGACGTGGTGTGTCCCTACTGCGGTTGCCTATGCGACGATTTAGAGGTCGTCATCGAAAACAACAAGATTATTGAAACTCGCTCTAATTGCGAGCTTGGAACAAAAAGGTTTCTGGACTCAGACATACCTACAAGGCTTAAGACACCGAGAATCAGAGTTAATGGAGAATTCAAGGAAGTGTCAATGGACGAAGCTGTTCAAAGAGCTGCTGAAATTTTGGTCAAAGCCAAAAGACCCCTTTTGTATGGGTGGAGTTCCACAGAATGTGATGCCATAAAAGTAGGCGTTGAGCTAGCCGAAGAACTCGGAGCCGTTTTTGATGACACAACCTCAGTCTGCCATGGCCCAACAACCCTGGCTTTACAAGAAGTTGGAATTTCCACTTGCACTTTGGGTGACATAAAGAACAGAGCTGATCTGGTTATTTACTGGGGATGTAATCCACTGCAGGCTCACCCCCGCCACCTCAGCCGTTACACAACTTTTCCAAGGGGATTTTTTAGGGAAAGAGGCCAAGAGAACAGAACGCTGGTTGTGGTTGATGTTAGAAAAACGGATACAGCCAAATTGGCAAATCACTTCCTCCAAGTTAAGCCCAATTACGACTACGAATTAATTAGCGCATTTCGATTGGCAATAAAAGGTTACAAAGTGCCAGACTTCGTGGGTGGAATCCCCAGAGAAAAAATAGAAGAAATTGCAGGGATAATGAAGAGAAGCCAGTTCATAGCCATATTTTTTGGACTAGGCGTTACAATGAGCGGCGCAAAAAACCGCACCATCGACAACATTTTGTCTCTTACACGAGACCTGCACAAGTTCACAAAATGCGTCATAATGCCCATGAGAGGCCACTATAACGTGACAGGCTTCAATGAAGTCTCAACATGGGAAACAGGTTTTCCTTATGCTGTTGACTTCAGCAGAGGATATCCAAGGTATAACCCAGGCGAAACATCAACAATAGACGTGTTAATGAGAGGAGAAGTTGATGCCGCGCTGATAGTGGCGTCTGACCCAATAGCCCATTTCCCAAAAGAGGCTACAAAACATTTAATGAGCATACCTATCGTAGCCATAGACTCCCATGAAAGCTTAACCACAGAGGTTGCAAGCGTAGTAATTCCCGCAGCCATAGCAGGAATTGAAGTGGATGGCACTGCTTATAGAATGGACCATGTTCCAATAAGGTTGAGAAAAATCCTAGAACCGCCTCCAGGAGTTTTACCAGACAGACAGATTTTGGCACGGGTACTTGAAAATGTTAGAAGACTGAAGGGTGAAGCGCAATGAAGCCATTGTTAATAAAGAACGGTTACGTTTACGACCCCCTCAATAAAATAAATGGAGAAAAAGTTGACATCGCTGTAAAAGACGGGAAAATAGTAGAAGAGAGTCAAATAAACCCGCTTGAAGCAGAAGTTATAGACGCATCAAATAAGGTTGTTATGCCAGGCGGAATTGACATTCACACGCATATAGCTGGCTACGCCATAAACGCTGGCCGCCTTTACCGACCAGAAGATGGACACTTGCTGCTTGAGCCCCGTGTCTCTGTGCGCCGCTCGGGGTCAGGTTACAGTGTTCCATCAACTTTTGTAACAGGATATAGATACGCCAGAATGGGTTATACAATGCTATGTGAGCCAGCTATGCCTCCTTTACTCGCACGTCACACTCATGAAGAACTAAATGACATACCTATAGTTGATACTGTTGCTTTTACTTTGCTTGGAAACAATTGGATAGTGGCCCAGTACCTTAAAAAAGGTGAATATGAAAAATGTGCCGCATTTGTGGCTTGGATGCTCCGCGCAACAAAAGGCTACTGCATAAAAATGGTTAATCCAGGCGGAGTGGAAGCCTGGGCTTGGAGAAGCAATGTAAAGGATTTAAACGATCCTGTTCCACATTTTGGCATAACCCCTGCAGAATTCATACACGGCTTGAGCATTGTAAACGAAATGCTCAGACTCCCTCATTCTATACACCTTCACACTAATCAGCTTGGAGTGCCTGGAAACTTTGAAATTACCCTAGGATCTTTTGAACTTACAAGAGAAGTGAAAGCTAACCCGATAAAGGGAGAACGAAAACAATCCATTCACGTTACACATGCACAGTTTTCATCTTATGGAGGCGATTCATGGAAAACTTTTGAATCGAAGGCAGGCGCAGTTGCCAAATATGTTAACAGTAACCCACACGTAACAATTGACATTGGACAAGTAGTACCCGGCGAAACAACAACCATGACGGCTGACGGGCCTCTCGAGTACAACTTACACTCTTTGAACTATTTGAAGTGGATAAACCATGGTATTGAAATTGAAACAGGCGGGGGTCTTGTTCCTTTTATTTATAGCAGAACAAGTCCCGTTAACTCCGTTCAATGGGCAACGGGATTGGAACTTGCCCTATTAATTGAGAACCCGTTTCAAGTTTACCTAAGCACAGACCACCCGAACGCTGGCCCGTTCATTCGGTACCCTAAAATAATTAGTTGGCTTATGAGCAGGCGCGCAAGAGAAAGCGAGCTTCAAAGGCTTCATGCAGTTACAGGCAAACGCTCAATTATAGAAACGATAAACCGAGAGTACACCCTTTATGAAATAGCTATAGTCACTAGGGCTGGACAAGCTGTAGCGTTAGGAATAAGCGATATCAAGGGACATCTTGGTGTGGGCGCAGATGCAGACATAGCTGTTTATGACTTAGACCCAAACAATTTGACCTCTGAAGGAATTGAGAAGGCTTTCTCACGTGCCTTATACACAATCAAGAGCGGGGAGATTGTGGTTAAAGACGGAGAGGTTGTTAGGGAAGGCCGAGGCAAGCGTTTCTGGGTTAATCCTAAGGTTAATGAGACTCTTGAACGGACAATGCTAAGAGACGTACGCAGCACTTTTGCCCAATATTATACTGTGACGATGGCAAACTTTCCCGTTCAAGAGGCATATGTTCCTTTATCCAGCGAAATAAAAATTGAAACAACATCAATTTCATAGAAACCAATTTAAAGTTAATAAAACATGTTTGACATCAATAATGTTGAACAGAGAACAAAAGAGGGTTGATATGGCTAAGTGCACATACATATACGCAAATGTATACGATTCAAGAAATGCAGAAAGAGTCCGCCTTGGGAGTAATGTCCACATTTTGCCGCTTAGCAGAACCTCAATACTTGTAAGTGTGACCAACGGAGAAGAAGCCCAAAGAATAGTAAGAAGAATACCTGGAGTTAGGAAAATTATGTTACAATTCGACATTGACAACGACTTATGCAATGGCTGCTATAATTGCGTAGCCGCATGCCCTGGAAATTCCCTTAATGAGCTAATAACAAATTGGGATGAACCCTTCACCACAGACCAGTATGTTCTTAGAATCATCAACGGCGACCTTTCAGCAAATAGAGTAGATAAATGTAGAAGAGTTACAGGTGACAAAAATTGCCAGACGTGTATGCTGGCGTGTCCGTTTAAAGCGGTCACTGTAAAGAGTTAGGCTGTTTCTATTCCAGCTGCTTCTTTACTTTTAACGCTGGCGTTTACGATCCACAAAAGTTCTGCAGGTGCCTCTGCTCTCTAACACTGTTTCTTCGGTGCATCTGTTGACAAGCGTTATTGCACCTTCTGGGCAAAGGCTGGCACAGATTCCGCAGCCATAACAGTTTTCGTCTGTTATGTTTACTTTCGCTTCTTCAGGAACAACCTTAAACACTTCATGCAAGCAGAACTCTTCACAGCGGATACATTCCCGCGGTTTGCATAAGCTTTTGTCGATGACAGGCATGTATTCTGCACCGAACTCGTCTGGAGGTTTAAAAGGATTTTCTGATCTCAGCGGATTTTTAACAAGTTTAACGACTTTTCCTCTGAAGTCCTCAATTCCTTGATAGCCTTTACCTTCCATCCAAGCGACTATGCCTTCAAGGATATTTTCTATTTGTTTGAAACCGTGGCGTTGTATTCCATAGCAAACGCTTACGCCCTTACACCCCATTAGCAGATATTGTATAACATCCTCCGACTCTGTCGCGTGGTCAAAGGCAATCAAGTTTGCCTCTGGATAAGCACGCATAATATTTGTTGCCGATGCAAGGCTTACTGGCAGCATTGATTTGCCAAACATGACGCTGCATGGCCAGTTAATTCCGTAGGGTTCCTCGAGCTCGGTGTCTATCAGTATTCCTTTAGGCATTTGTGTGTATAGGCTTATGGACTTTACACCTGCTTGCATTAAATCATTCACATATTTGGCATCGCAACTCCATGTGTTTACCCGTGCTATTATTGGAATTCCTACATCCTTCTTTACTGCCTCTATAATTTTAAGCGTGTTATTTCTATCTAGGTGAAGCATGTTTAGTTCTAATGCGTCAGCATTGGAGGCAAAACTTGACGCTAATTTCGTTGTACGGTCAACGTCAGCGGATACTGAAATACTTACAATTAAGGGCACTCCCGCGTCGGCGCATAACTTGCGCATTGAAGGAACATATTTCTCTAGAGCTGTTTCACCGGGTACTGCTGAAAATTCAGCTAACGTAAAGAACATGTCTAGGTCTGGAAAGATGGTTTGGGGACTTACTATGTATGGTCTCGGTCTAAAGATGTTTTCCTCTTGATCGGTGTATGTGGGCGTTATTACCCCACCAACTCCATAGGAGAGACATTTCTCTAACATTTCTGGGTACTCATTGACTATCACAGGTCCGACTAGAATTGGGTTCTTAAACGTTAAGGCATCTAATTTTACAGTTAAATCAACCATAACACTTCACCCCTTAGAAGTTATTCATAAGGCGCTTGGTCGTCGCTTCCTTTAGGCCATTTAATGCAGCGTATGGGCGAAATCCTCGGTCCAGTGCACTTTCTGTAACAGTGGTTACCATACTCGCATTCAATAATGTCTTTCCATTTTCCTTCCTTAGCCTTTTTAGGCCACTCGGGATCACATACAAGAGGTCTACACAATCCTATGAGGTCAGCCTTCTCTTTTCTCAATATTTCTTCTGCAACATCAGGCGTAGGAATCTTCCCCGCAGTCATTACGGGTATATTGTGTCCAGCGGCTCTAAGCGCATTTCTTATAGCTTCTGCCAAGTAGACATTGACGGCTTCAGGCATCCAGTACCATGGAAAGCTGCGTTGGCCACTGTACCCCGAATATGGATCTGGGACTCCTGGTGTGGTTTCTGTTTTCCCGTGGAAAACTGCTGCGTCCTCAAATTTGCCACCGCAAGATATGCTGAGGTAGTCAAGCCCCTCTTCAGCTAACCTTATAGAGATGGGTATTGAATCCAGAAGGGTGTTGCCGCCTGATATGAATTCGTCGCCGTTTATTCTGGCGCCTACAACAAAGTCTTTTCCAACGGCGTCTCTCACTGCTCTAAGAACCTCTATGGGAAATCTTAATCTTCCCTCAAGAGTTCTACCATACATGTCCGTTCTCTTGTTGCTTAGCCTAGATAAGATTGAGGCCATTGTGTATGCATGAGCATAATGAAGTTCAACACCATCAAAACCAGCCTGTTTTGCCCTTACGGCTCCAGCTACAAATTGGGATTTAATGACCTGCAGATCGTCATAAGTTAAGTCTTCAACTTTCTGCCTATATCCTGAGCGGGATAATTTTAGAAAATGGGTAAGTTGCACGAAGAGTTTGGTATTTGTTTCTGAGTGGATTAAGTCTGCGAATTCCTTTAGCCCCGGCACGAACTCGTCAGAATTTATTCGGCAAACATCTCCGCTTTTGCTGGGAGTTACCGCAACGCCCCCCAATATTATTAGGCCTAGTCCTGCACGCGCCCTTCTAAGATTAAACTTCTTAAATAAATCGCTTACATATCCATTAGGGGTCATCTCGAGATCTGTTGGCGCAAACGCTATGCGATTTTCCAACTTTACTGGGCCTACCTTTATCGGTGAGAACAGCATCATTTCACTTGTGGACAATTCCTCAACTTTTGCCATAATTAACAACCCCAAATATAGAATGATTTCTAGGAAGTCTATCGATATTTAAGGCTTTTGGGAACCCTGAAATTCTGATAGAACACTATAAAATGTAGCTGAAAAGCCAAAAACCCTTAATGGAAAGCATTATATATTTAATTTCTCATGTGGTGTTTTCTAGTTTAAGGGTGTTATTCTTGGCAGTTGAAGAAAAAGTTGTAAAAACAGATTGTGCCATGTGCTACCACAGTTGCGGATTGAACGTTTATGTCAGAAACGGCAAAATCGTAAAAGTGGAGGGCATGCCAGAGCACCCTCTAAATCAGGGAGAAATCTGCCCAAGAGCGCAAGCAATTCCAAGTTTTGTGTATTCACCAGACCGTCTAAAGTACCCCATGGAAAGAAAAGATGGAGGCTGGAAGAGGATTACATGGGATGAAGCACTGGATAAAATAGCGGCCAAGCTAAACGAGATTAAGGAGAAATATGGACCGGAGGCTTTAGCAGCTTTCTGTGGTTCCGTTGGAGTGGAAAACCTAGAGCTATCAACCTTCGCGCATGAATTCCTCGCCGCCTACGGTTCGCCGAATTTCATATCTGTTGAAAGTATTTGTTTTCGTGCCAGAATACTTGCCAGAATGATTACTTTTGGAATGTATCCCGTTGAGGAACCGGAAAAAGCCCAGTGCGTAGTGCTTTGGGGCCATAATCCTGACAGTTCCAACATGCCCCTTGCAAGATATCTACACAAAGCAGCCGATAATGGCAGCGTTAAACTCATAGTTATAGATCCCAGACGCATACCTCTTGCAAAAAAGGGTTTACACCTTCAAATTAAGCCTGGCACCGACTGTTTCTTGGCGCTGGCAGCATTAAATGTCATCATAAACGAAGGTTTTTATGACGATGAGTTCGTGGATAAATGGACGGTAGGCTTTGACAAATTAAAAGAACACGTTAAAAACTACAGCCCGGAAAAAGTGGAGGAAATATGCGGAGTACCCTCAAGTGACATTAAAAAATTCGCTCGAATCTATGCAACAACCAAACCTGCATGCATTGTTCAAGGCATTAACACCCTTGATCAATCAATAAACGGAATTCAGAATTCCCGCGCCCTGTCAATTTTGCAGACTATTACAGGTAATATTCAAGTTCCAGGCGGATGGACGAGGGTTCCGCGACTACGCTTCGGCATTAAGCTTGCCTTGGTGGGAAAACCCATGGGGGCTGACGAGTATCCGCTTTTTTACCAAATTTGGGGAAGAACTGCCGCCTTTGGCCAAGCAATGGTCTTTCCCGACTTGGCGATCTCGAGCAAGCCGTATCCTATTAAGGCGCTTATAGTAACAGGCGGCAACCCAGCTTTAACAATGCCAGAGTCGGGAAAGGTTAGGGAAGCCATTAAAAAGTTGGATTTTCTCGTTGTCATGGATCTCTTTATGAGCGAAACAGCTGAACTCGCAAACATAGTGCTTCCAGCCTGCAGTTTTCTCGAAAAAACAGGCATAGCTTACGACTATGGCGTTTGCCACGGCATGCCCTATGTCCTCTTACGCAAGAAGGCTATAGAACCATTGTGGGAATGTTGGCCTGAGTGGAAGTTTTGGACTGAACTGGGCCGAAAAATGGGGTATGGAGAACGCTTTCCATGGAAAACGGATGAAGATGTGATTAATTACCAGCTAGAGGGGACTGGTATAACCTTAGAGCAGCTTAAGGCGGAGCCTTCTGGTTTCTTCTTCACCCCTAAAGAGTACGGCGTGAAAGGTTTTGGAACCCCATCTGGAAAAGTTGAGCTCTATTCAGAAACATTGGAAAAGCATGGTTATGACCCGCTGCCGACACCTAGAGAATCACCATACCCCCCATTTGGAGACACGGAAATTACAAAGGAATACCCGCTGATTCTGACAACAGGAGCACGGGTGCTAGAGTATACTCACACACAAATGCGCAACATACCTCAGCTACGCGCCAGGGTTCCAGATCCCCTAGCTGAAATTCACCCAAGCACCGCTTCAAAATATGGCATAACAGACGGAGAAACAGTCATAGTTGAAACAAGGAAAGGCAGAATAAAAATAAAAGTTAAGCATTCTGAGGATATTCTACCAGACGTTATTTCTATTCCACATGGATGGGAACAAGCCAACGTCAATTTTCTGACCGATATTGAAGCGCGTGATCCTATATCGGGGTATCCGGAGCTTAAGGCGTTACGCTGCAGAATAAAAAAGATTAGTTAGATGTAACGAAAAAGGCTAGAACCCAAATGAGGGAAGAAGGTGAATTTCAAAAACGTTATTTATGAAAGCGTTGAAGGCTACGTTAAGATCAGCATTAACCGACCTCCACTGAATATCATTAATCTTGAAACGCTTTTAGAGCTGAACACGGCCTTAGAAAAAGCCAAAAACAACACTTCTGCAGCCGTTGTAGCATTAACGAGTGTAGGTGAAAGGGCCTTCTGCGCGGGACTTAACATAAAGGATCATTTTCCTGACAGAATTAACGCTGCCCTTAACGCTTTTAACAAGATTTTTTACGCATTAAGGGACATTGATAAGCCTACGCTTGCTGTCGTTAAAGGCTATGCTTTGGGAGGAGGCTGCGAGCTGGCAATAGGCTGCGACATTATTTTAGCTTCTGAAGACGCCCAGTTTGGGCTCCCAGAAGTAACTGTGGGGGCAATGCCTCCAGTCGCCGCAGCGCTCTTGCCGCGACTAATTGGTAGAAAAAAAGCTTTCGAGTTAATATTGACTGGTGACATGATAAGCGCAGCTGAGGCTAAACAAATCGGCCTAGTTAATACCGTAGTGCCCGCTGAGAAGCTTGAAGAGGCGACAAAAGAGTTTGTGGAAAAGTTGAGAAGCAAAAGTTCTGTAGTGCTTAAGCTTACACGTAAAGCCTTGTACGAAGGACTTGACTTGGAATTCGGCAAAGCCTTAGAAAAGGCTACTGAAATCTATCTTAACTCGCTTATAAAGACCGAAGATGCAGTAGAGGGTTTGAAGGCTTTTCTAGAGAAAAGAAAACCTCAGTGGAAAGGAAAATAGAATACTTGCTGTTAACTGTTATTATTTGTATGTAATATGCGGAGAACTAAACCTTAAAAACTCTAGACGTCTGGGACTGTGAAAAAATAGGGAATGAAGCTTAGAAGTCTGGTGTTAACACAACCCTTTTTGCCAGTTTCCCTTGGTGTGCTTCTTCGAACACTTCTTTAATTTGGCTCATGGGCCTCAGTTCAGTGAAAGGTCTTATTTGGATAGTCTTATTCAGCACCATTTCCAAAACTTTTGGATAGTATTTTGGCAAGCAACCCCATGTTCCGATAATGTCAGCGTCTAAAGCCATTAGCCTTGAAATGCTGAATTCGTTTTTCTGCATGCCGAAGCCTACAACAATCAGTTTTCCTACGAAGCCTAGAAGGTTAAGTGCTATGGCCTGTCCAGCTGGTGAACCCGTAACTTCAAAAATTATCCAGCCATAGTGGCTTGGGAGCCCATGAGCTTTGCATAGTTCTCTAAATTCGTTGCGAACATCATTTTCGTTTTTGCCAGCAGAGTTTATTACGAAATCAGCACCGTACTTGAGGGCTCTTTCAAGCTTTTCTGGACTGCGGCCGATACCAACAACAGTTTTAGCTCCAAAAGCCTTCGCCATCTGAGCCACATAACACCCTACGCCGCCAGTAACCCCCACCACAACAACATTGTCTCCCGGTTTTAGCCCAGCTCTCACACACGCTTGATAGGGTGTGGTCACTGCATCAGCTATAACTGCAAGTTCAGCAAGTTGAAAATCCCCACGGTCGTCAACCACACATAAGTCATCAGCGGGAACAGGAATGTGACTGGCGAAACCCCCATAAATGCCGAGGCTGTTTCCAGGCATCTTCTGGGCTAGGCATCTATTGCCCCTTCCAGAAGCGCAGATTTCACATTTGTTACAAGGCATAACAGCTGGAATAATAACCTCTTTGCCTACTAGGCGGCTGTTGCCAGCTACGACGGTGCCGCTTATCTCATGTCCCAAAGTTAGCGGAGGCTTGGTAACAGTTGGAACTCCATCATAGAAGTATCCTAGGTCGGTGTGGCAAACCCCGCAACCTGCAACTTCCACTAGTACCTCATTTGGCTGAAGGGATGGAACTGGAATCTCTGTTTTTTCGAGTATTCCAGCGATGGTTTCTCCTGTTTTAGGGTCTTTAGTCCAAGGCTGCTTCATCTGCCACGTTAATATCTTTTCAGGCACTCTGCTCATGGCCTTTCGCCTTTTCAACTTGAACCTTCTTGTTTTGTTGGCGGCGTTTTTAGTTTGGGTAAAACAGCATCGAACATTTCGTCGTCAGCGAGTTTGCCCTTGGCAATTAACTGCCTGAACTTGATGAAGTCAATAGTGTCTTTGCCTGTGATTTTTCTTGTGTTGAAAGCGTTGAACCCCATGAAAGCCTCGTAACTCATGTTGGCTGCAAGCCAATGTCTATTATAGTTTTTGGCGAAATCCCAGAAGAACTTCTTCTTTGACCGCACACTGTCAATCGCCTTTATGGTGCATCCTGGGAAAAGATTTGTAAGATGCCAAACCACCTTGTTCACTTCTTTATCCACAAGGTCGAAGCTTATCTTGCCTTGTTGCCTAGCTTCTTTAATGTAAGCCATGGCCTTGTCATACTCTTCTCCCGTTTTGAACTCGCCGTAGACTATCTCACCATCCTCTATGTACCTGTCGGTTATGACGGCTGGATTGCGAATCCACTTTCCTCCGTCATTGATCACTGGAACCGCCTTGTATATCAAGCCCAGTCGCTTCATTTTGTAGGCACTCCACAATTCGCAGGAAACGCAGTTCCAAAGAGCGTCTTCCATGCTTAAGAACCATGGCAGAAAATCTGATGAGCCTCCGTCTGGGGAGGAGCCATGTCTTGGACCTGCTTGTCCGAAAACTGCGAGGTCTGAGGCTATGGCGATATCGCAAGCCATTCCAATTTCTTGTCCTCCAGCCACACGCATGCCATTGACTCTGTTTATTACAGGCTTCTTACACATGAGGATGGAGTCCACCATGTGGTTGAAAAGCTCCATGTATTCACCGTATTCATGGGGCCTTTTAGTGTAATACTCAGCATACTCCTTAGTGTTTCCTCCAGTGCAGAACGCGGCGTCTCCTACGCCGGTGAAAACAACAGCCACAACGCTTCGGTCTAGGGAAGCGTTCTCAAAACCGGCAATAACGCCTTTCACCATTTCAGTTGTGTAAGAGTTGTACTGTTGAGGGTTGTTCAGAATAATCCAAGATACAAACAAGTCTTCAACGGGCTTTCCTTGGGGATCTGTTAGAGGTCGTTTCTCGTATATTACGCCTGGCGCTTCTTTGCTCCAATGGGCGTCTGTGTGCAGCAGATGGTCTTTTGGAGTATTATCTCTCGGCAACCAATCTAAACTCATAATATATTCTCCCCTTTTATAAGTCGTTTAGAGGTTGATATAGTTTTTAATGCTTTTATATGATTTTCGTTCGCTAAATTTGCTGCAACCGCTTTTAATGCCAATTTATGGTTTGCTGTGTTGATAATTGGATAGCCTCTCTAAGCTTATCCTTAAAGAAATGAAGCTTGTGAATGGGTTGTGGCACATAAGTGAATATGAAAGCTGACGCGTTACCGTTAATTTTAACTTTTCAACGCCCTTTCCAGCGCATCAATTACATTTCGCTTTCCCATGGCTAGAATGTATGGCCCAAGTCTTGGTCCTTGTGGTACTCCTAAGAGAATAGTGTATAGAGTTTTAAAGAAGTTTGAAGGTGCTAAGCCATGTTTTTTGGCGGTGTTGAATATGGCGTTTTGTATTTTTTCTGCTTCGTTTTCAATCTTTAAAACTTCAATAAGTTCTGAAATTGCTTTTCTTTCGTCCTCATTGAGGCTTATGGCTGTTTCGCGTATTTCCTCAAAGTCTCGCACCCAGTTAAGGGCATACTCAATCCTTTTCTTCAGGTCTTCGTCTGCTTGTTGACCCTTCTGTAAATACCCGTAATCTCTAAGTTTTTCTACAATAAAGTCTATTTCAGTGCCTTTAGGTGCAATTTTAGCCAGAAATGTCAGAAGATTGTAGGGTACGTGAACGCTTGGTTTTCCTGGAGGCTTGAAAACCCAGCAGTATTCATAGAGGCCGCGGAGTTTAGCCAGTTCTTTTTTGTCTGGAAGCGTTTTTATTCCAAAGTACAAGTCCTCCAAATGGTCCATCTCGTTCATGTAGAGGGGGATGTCTGTTACGTCTAGGGTGCGGGTTCCAACGAACCTTTTCAGCATAAGCAGAAGCAGTGATTGAGGAGAGCCATATCTAAACCAGACTTGGGGCGTGAACACGTTGCCTGTGGATTTCGAAATTTTCCTTCCACTTTTGTCTAGGAACATTTCGTATCTTGCGTGGGACGGTGGCTCGCAGCCTAGTATTTCGCGGCAAATTCTGTCGTTTACTCTAACTGAGTCAGCTATGTCTTTGCCGTAGGCTTCAAATCTTATGTCTAGGGCTTTCCATCTTGCTGCAAACTCGCCTTTCCAGCTTAGCTTGCCCTCGCCCCTTGTCACGTCGGCTTCGCCTTTAAATCCGCAGCCTTCAATCCATCTGCCTTTAATTTCCATTCCTTCGCATAAATAGAGAACCTTGTTTTCATCTGGCATGTATTCTAGGGCTTTGGTGGTGTATATTCGCCCACAGCTTTCGCAGATCGGAAAGTATGGTAAGACTTCTGTATACCTTTCCTGCCCAACCTCTTCTTTGACTATTTCGCCGACTCTCTTGGCGTTTAAAAGCAATGTGCGAATCTCGTTGTTCAGCATTCCTTTTTCGTAAGCGTCTTTTGCTGATATGTAACGGTATTCTATGCCGCATTTGTCTAAAGCTTCAAGCAAAAGCGAACTCATATGCTTACCGTAACTTTCGTGGCATCCAAAAGGGTCTGGAATGCTGGTGACTGGAAAACCTAAGTATTTCTCTAGGGATTTTGGCAGTCCGGCTGGAACCTTGCGCAGCCCGTCTTTGTCGTCGCAGAAGGCGATAAGCTCTGAACGGTAGCCTTGCTCTCTCAAAGCCAAAGTCACAGCGTATGAACGGGCAGCATCGCCTAAACTTCCAATATGAGGAAAACCAGAAGCCCCAAGCCCCATCTCAGTTCTTACCATGTCCAGGCTTCTGCCCAGCCTCTTCTCCCTTTCAATAACTTTTGCAGCCATTTTGTCATACCATGTGCCGCGACCGATTATTTTTTCATCCATCGCGCTTCCAAGCCTCTCTATCCAAGAGTACTTCACAGTCGAAGATAAAAAACATTTAGAAAATACCAGCCAAAATTGAACACGACTTAGAATATTCCGAATTTTGCTGGTGGAATGTCGCCTTTTATTACTGTTCCAGTTGCGCCGTCCATCCATAAAATGTAATTTTTGCCTCCATAATCGTATTTTACAAGCCATATGGGCGCATGTAAGTAAACTGTTTGGTTTATTTTTAACTCGTTTTTCATTTCAATGATTCTGTCAACATCTTGCTGGGCTAAATAGCGGTGATGCTCCTCAATCTCATGTTTTGCTATTGCTACCGCTTCCTCCTTGTCTATTTCACTGTTTAGAATCTTGGCGAAACCCTCGATTTTCCTAAAGTCGTAGGGAACCTTCCCCTCCAAGGGCACATCATACTCTTTTTCCGGGAAATCAGCCGCTTTCCTTGCAAGGATAAGCCAATCATATTTCTTGGCTATTTTGCCCTCCTTAACAACCGGCGGGCTTATACGTTCAAATATACCTTTGTAGGTGCTTTCAGCGTCCACTGATATTATCCAGAAGGGTAAGTAAGTCAGGGTTTTCTCAGTGATTTTCGCTTTTCGGGCAAGGTCTGGAGGTTTTAGAAAGCCTGAACGCATCCAATCTTTAACGCCTTCTTCGATTTGTGCAGCATCATACTTGTTCAGTAGCATAGAATGCTCGAAAATGAAGGCTTTTCCAGTTTCTATCACCACAGTGTAGCCGCAGTATCTGCATGTAGCTATTATTTCGCCTGGTTCAAAAGATATGGGTGCACCACAATGGGAGCAGCTAAGCTCCTTAACAATTGACATTCTGCTTAGCCTTCTGTTTCTCTCGCTTTATTATTTCTCTTGCCACAATGACTCCTGAGGCTGATGCTTGAATTAAGCCTCTAGTCACTCCGGCTCCATCTCCAATAGTGAACAGATTATGTATTTTCGTTTCAAGCGTATTGCTTAGTTCTAATCTTGAGGAGTAGAATTTCACTTCAACACCGTATAAGAGGGTGTCTCGGGAGTGGATGCCCGGTGCTATTTTGTCTAGGGCTTCAAGCATTTCTCTTATGTCGGCGAGATAACGATAAGGCAAGACAAAGCTCAAATCTCCAGGTGTGGCATTCTTAAAAGTTGGAGTTACCACGCTTCTGGCGATTCTATCAGGTGTTGAACGCCTCCCCGCCTCTAAATCGCCTAAACGCTGTACAAGTATGCCTCCGCTGAGGAGGTTTGAAAGCCTTGCCAAGTATTTTCCATAGGCTATGGGTTCCCTGAAGGGTTCTGTGAAGGATGTTCTAACTAGGATTGCGAAGTTTGTGTTTTCTGTTTTGCGTTCTGCATAGCTTTGCCCGTTGACTGTTAGAACTCCATTGTAGGATTCTGAGATCACTTCGCCGTAAGGTGCAACGCAGAAAGTTCTAACCTGGTCGTCGAAGAATTTTGAGTAGTAAACAAATTTAGGCTCGTATAAAGTGCTTGTTAAATCTTCCATAACTGAAGCTAAAACTTCAACTCTAACGCCGACATCTACGGGATTGTTAAGCGTCTTCAACCCTAACGTTTGGGCTTCTGTCTGAAGCCATTCGGCACCACTTCTTCCAGGCGCCACAACCACGTATTTTCCAAAGTATTTTTCTCCTTCAACAGTTTCAACGCCTTCAACAACATTGTTTTTCACCAGAAGCCCCTTAACATCCTTCCTCATTTTTATATCGACTTTGCCATTCAGTTCTTGGCGCATTTTCCGCAAGGTTTGAGCGCACCGTTCCGTGCCCATGTGGCGAATTTTTTGTTGAATAAGTTTTAACCCAGCTAAGGATGCTTTCCTTTCTATTTCCTCTATCTTTTCAATGTCTCCTCCATAAACATGTTTGGGTGCTCCAAATTTAATGTAGATATCGTCCACGTAATTTATCAGTTCGGCGAGTTCCTTTTCTGAAACATACTGGTTTAGCCAACCGCCAACTTCCGTAGATAAAGTTAGTTTGCCGTCACTGAAGGCTCCGGCCCCGCCCCAACCAGACAGTACGCCGCATGGTTCGCAGTGCATGCACCCGAAACCTCGACTTGCTGGGCATTTTCTCTGCTCTATGTCTGGGCCTCTGTCAATTATAAGAACACTCAGATTTGTTTTTTCCACGAGCTCTAGAGCTAAGAATATACCCGCTGGGCCTGCTCCGGCGATTATCACATCATACTTCAAAGCATCTGGCTCCTTTTGAAACCCAAAACTAGATGTAGCAACCAGCATATATCTTTAACGAATTAAAAATTTTAGGAAACATAAAATGAGAAGCCGACTTTAATCCAGAACCGCACTTGCCAGTTAAAGAACAGAGGATGTTTTATTTAGTTTTGTGGGGCACAAGACATAGAAATTTCAAAGTTTTGCTGCCATTGTTTTTAAACTGGTGTTTCTCGTTGGGGGGAATGAAAATGGCGTCGCCAGGTTTAAAACTTCTCTCTTCGTTGGCGCCGACAACAACGCCTTCACCCTCTAAAATGAAGACCTCATGCTCCCACGGGTGACTGTGAAAGGGACTGAAGCCTCCAGGTTCAATTTCAAAAAGCCTCATAGCGAAGTTTTCAGCGCCCATGTCCTTCGTAATAAGCCACCTAACCCTCAGTTTGGAAGCCCCTTCATCGGCGTCCTTAGCCTCAACTTCACTGTAATGCAGGATTTTCAAGCCAATTCACCTCAAATAACGAACTATCATTAGCGATTAAATATCCGCTTTTAAAAGTTATGTCCGAATTTAACGCTTAACTCAGTCTTTTATGGCTTCTAATAGACTCATCACGTTCCACAATTTCACTCGAGTATAGGGCGGCATATTTGGATCCTGCAAAATCTCATCCAATATAGATATAGCGTTCGAAGCTCTCACGGCAGGAGTGAATTCTGTGGACTGTAACGCGTCCATAGAGTCTTTCGCCGCTCTTCTAATGTTGCGCGGCGTTGTTGTATCCTCCGAAACTTCAGTAAGAACAGCCATCGCCTGTTTCATCCTCTCCTCATATTCTTCCATTTTCTTCTTCCTAACCACAGCGCCCACCACGCCTAATACCAGATAATCAAGTTATATAGGCTTTTATACCTATTTATTTTAGGGTTCCGAAATGCCACGGGAAGAGGAAAAAATTGAGGAGCAAACCATTAAGCGCATGGCGGACCTACTACGTCAAGGATTAACACTAACAGAACTTGCGTGTCCAGCATGTGCATCTCCCCTTTTTAGGCTGAAAAGCGGCGAGTTGTGGTGTGCAAAATGTGAAAAGAAAGTGATAGTTGTTAAGGATGAAGCTGAAATGGCGAGAATAACAAGTGCTGCTGCCCTCGAAACCCTTGAAAACACCTTACTTGCTAAAATCCAAGAAGTTCAAAGTAAAATGCAACAGGAAACAAATGTGGAGGAACTGCAGAAGCTCGGGGCAACCCTTTCTGGACTGTTGGAAAGCTTGGAAAAAATAAGAAAGACCAAGAGATTTTAGGCGACTCTTTAATGCTTGGGTTTTACGAGAATTTCCCCCAAAACGTACATAAAATCGCACGCTTTTCCACACCCATCTCAAATAAGAAACTACAACAAACCCTAATACAAATTCTACATAAAATAAACAGCGAAACCTTCAACTTGGATGAGTTTGCGAAGCCCTCAATACCCCGATGCACTGCAATCTTAGAGGTTGGAATAGCCGAAGTAGACAGCTTCAACTATTTAGACTTAGAGGAGACAAACAGAATATTGGAGAGCATACGTAAAAAACCTCTTCAACTAATGGACTTATTTTGTGCAATACGCTATTACAAAGCAGAAGGCGAGGGCAGAAGCCCGTTAAAATTTGATTACTACATGCTTCGCCTAATATTTGATAAAGGCTTCGTGGAAATGCAAATTTTCCATGAAAGAGGACCGAGACATGTGCTGCCAGAAGACATAATCAACCTAGTTGTTAAAAAGGTCAATGAATCCTTTTCAAAGAAAGTTCTTAAAGCAGTTTAATCCCTACATTTTAGCTTTTTCTAGAGAACACAAGACGATGGATAAAATTTCCTCAGCAACCTCCAGCTTGGACTTGTTTCCATCCACTTTAACAAGCTCTCCGCTTTCAACAAATTTTAAGTAAACTTCCCTAACCTTTCGCTGAGTTTCAAGGTTTTCCATCACGGATTTTTTAGGCTTTAACCTTTGCACAACGATTTCTGGTTTAACATCTATAAAAATTGCCAAATCCGGCGTTAATGCATGCTCATTCACTTTTTTAATCCAGTCTAAATTAAGGCTTGTTGCACCTTGATAAGCAAAAGAAGAGTAAACATAACGGTCAGAAACCACGATTTTACCCTCTTTTAAGCGGGGGACTACCTCTTTTTCTACATGTTCAAAACGGTCGGCAGCAAAAAGCAAAGCTTCAACAACGCTTGAGACACGTTTGTCCCCATGTAAACAGTACCTTCTGATGAAACTTCCTATTTTTCCACGGCTAGGCTCAGCGGTATATACGGCATCATAACCCTTCTTCTTTAGCCTATTCACAAGAATTTTTGTCTGGGTTGTTTTTCCACAGCCATCCAGCCCTTCAACGCATATGAAAAATCCCTTTTCCACCAATGCTTGATCCTCCACCGCTCGCCTTGGCATTAGACATTATAAGAGTGAACATTCATTAATAATAATTATTTAACAAAATATGGAGAACCAGCCATGCCCAAAATTTATTGGGGTGAAATAAAGGATCCAGTTTATGGGTATGTTTACCTAACTGAAAAAGAGAAGGAGATTATAGACTCTTACCCTGTTCAAAGACTGCGCAGATTACGCCAACTGGCTGGTGCAGAATATGTATATCCTGGAGCAAACCATACACGTTTTGAGCATTCTGTAGGCGTTATGTATTTGGCTGGCAAGGTTGTGGAAAACCCCAAAATTTCACAGCGTATTAACGAAGAAGAAGCTGAAATGGTTAAAATTGCAGCTTTGCTTCATGATGTGGGACACGGCCCATTCTCCCACATTTTCGAACACTTACTAACAAAAGAGCTTAACAAAACTCATGAAGACATGACTTCGTGGATAATTAGAAACAGTGAACTAAAGGACATAATTGATAAGATGGGGTACGAAGCCGAGAAAATCGCAGAACTCGCCGTTGGCAAACTTTACAAAAGCGAGAAAGCCTTCCTAAACCAGATAATAAGCAGTTCCATAGATGTTGATAAGTTGGATTTTGTTGTTAGAGACACTTATCACACCGGCGCGGCGTATGGGTTTGTAGATGTTTTCCGTTTAATCCACTCATTTGACATTTTAGATGAAAACTTGGCAGCAGACATAGGCGCATTATCAACTCTAGAATCTTTCATAATAGCTCGCATCGAATCCTTTAAAAGCATATACTTCCACCGCGTTGGAAGAGCAGCCCAAATAATGCTTGCAACCGCCCTAGAAAAGGCAAACAAAGAACTGGGCCTAACGAGCTTCAAAACTCCAGAAGAATATCTTGCCATGGACGACTACACTGTGTGGACCATGCTTAAAAACTGCAAAAATTCAAGCCAGATAATCAAAAACCTTGAAAGGCGAAGAATGCTCAAATGCGCTTACGAACAAACTTTCTACGTGAAAGATAAGACGGTTTCAAACATTTTCAGCGCTGAAGAATTTCGTAACCAGATAAGGGAAAAAATTGCGAAAAGCGCCAAAGTAGATTCGGAAGCCATAGTAATAGATGTTCCTACGGTGCCTTCAGTGCCTTACCATCATTCAATGTTTATGGAGCCCATGGAAATCCCAGTGGTATGGAAGACCTCTGAAGGAAACAAAGAGCTAAAACGCCTAAGCGAAATATCGGGCATTTTCGACGTTTTAAAAGGTTTCATTAATATACTGCGCGTTTACACCGATGAGACTATTAGGGAAAAAGTAGGCAAGGCTGCCTCAGAAATATTAGGCGAGATACCATCATCAGCAAAAATATCCTATTAAAGTGCATCAAAATGACACAACAAATAACATTAAAGGGACGGGGAATAATTGAGGGCCACTGCAAAGCCGAAGCTCTGGTTTCCACAAAACCCATAAGCTTCTTGGGAGACATAGACCCGAAAACTGGGAAAGTAGTTGAAAAAAACCTTGACATTTACGGCGAATGCGTAACCGATAAGGTTTTATGCTTCCCCCATGGACATGGCTCAACGGTTGGCAGCTATGTTTTATACTCTTTAGCCAAAAACAAGCTGGCTCCAAAAGCGATAGTTAACGAGAAGGCAGATCCAGTTATTGTGGTTGGCGCAGTCATAGCAAACATACCAATGATTGACCAAATAGACATAAGCCAGATTAAAACTGGCGAAATAGTTGAAGTTGATGTCTATAAAGGCTTAGTTAAAATTTTGAAGAAAAGGGAAGTTTAGGATTATGTATTTAACGAAAGAGGAAGAACGCATCTATGATGGCGAGTTAGGCTGGGCGAAACAGGTTTGCATGAAAATCCTTGTCAAGTTGGGTGAACTCTTCGATGCAGAAAGGCTTATTCCAATAGCTTCAGCGCACATTTCGGGTGTTTCGTATAAAACGCTTGGGGAAGCACCCACAGACTTCTTGGAAGCCTTGGCGAAAGCCGATGAGAAAACCAAAGTTGAAGCCACTTTAAACCCTCAAAGCTTCGACCCAGAATACCTAAGAAAACGCTTGCCTGAACAACTGTTCAAAAGGCAGTTAGAAATTCTTCAAATTTTTGAGAGAATGGGATTTAAGCAATCCTACACTTGCACGCCATATTATATAAGAGAGCCAGAGAAAAATTCGCATCTTTCATGGGCGGAGTCCTCAGCGGTGGTTTATGCAAACTCTGTTTTAGGCGCGTGGACAAACCGTGAAGGCGGCCCAAGCGCTTTAGCAGCAGCAATCATTGGGAAAACACCAGACTATGGAGTGCATAAAGCCATAAACCGAAAACCAAACATCCTTGTTGAAGTGGACCCGCCTATCAAAGAAGAAGTGGAATACGGTGCTTTAGGCATTTTTTTGGGAAAAATTTTGAAAGACAAGATTCCAATAATCAGAGGTTTAGGGGACACTTCTGGAGAAAATCTGAAACAATTAGGCGCTGCACTTGCTTCAGCTGGCATGACAAACATGTTCCATTACAAAGACAGCGAATTAAAAGGAGAAACCCTTGAAAAAATAAGTGTAGAAGCAAATGACATTAGAAAAGCCATTGAAAAATTAACAAACGCCCCAAAACAGAAACCAAACCTAGTTTTTGTAGGATGCCCACACTGTTCACTTAACGAAATTCGAGAAATTGCAAATGTTGTCGGTGGCAAAAAAGTCAGGGACAACACCGAGTTCTGGGTTTGCACTTCATGCCATGTTAAAGAAAAAGCAAAAAGTTATGTGCAGAAAATAGAGGCAAGCGGAGCAAAAGTCATCACAGACACTTGCGCCGTAGTCACATGGACTGACAAACTTGGAATAGAAACAATTATGACAAACTCTGCCAAAACGGCTCACTACGCCCCAACACTCAACAAAGCAAACACGATACTGGCTCCGCTCAAGGAATGCTTAAAAACAGCATTGAAAGAATAAGGTTTAAACGAAAGAGAAATATTTTGCATGACATCAGCCGTGAAATATGCTCCGGTAGTATAGCCCGGTCAAGTATTCCGGCCTTTCGAGCCGGAGACGCGGGTTCAAATCCCGCCCGGAGCATTCCTAAATTAGAGCATTTTTTGGGCGTATTTTTGTTAGAAACGAAGTGAAAATCGAATTTCAAATCTCGCTTTCAAGGTTTAACTTTCTTACAAGTTCATCTAGCGGTTTAGCCTTGCATTCTTCCACATCTCGCAAGGCCATTTTCAAATTTTTAACAAGTTCCTTATCTTGTATAATCTCAATGGTTTCCAACAATTCGTCTATTAAATTGATAGTCTTCGTCAGCAGTTCTTTTTCTTCTGCTTTTAAGAGAGCCATTCGTCAGCGCAGCCTTTCAGAGTATGAACCTCTACTAATGTCTTAACTCTTACTCTTAAAATAAGACTGGTACATTTATGGTAAATTTATGCTTGTTCTCACATTAAGGACTACTTTCTGCAAAATGAGTTAGCCAAGTCAGTTCTTACACGCTTGGAAGAAATAATTTGCAATTATTCATCATACATTAAGCTTTTAATCAAAAGTCACCAATAATAAGTAAAGAGCTAGGAGCGTCTAAGTATTTGGTGGGAGAAAACCAGCATGAGCGTATGGTAGAGGAGATAATGAGTTCTGAGGTTGTTACAGTGGCTCCTGAAAACACATTGTATGAAGCTGCTAGGATAATGGGTGAGAAGCGTGTGGGAAGTTTGATAGTGGTTAAGTATGATACTCCTGTGGGCATAATAACGGAGAGAGATCTTTTAAGCAAGGCTGTTTGCAGCGGAATTGACTTGGAAAGAGACTGGTTGGTTGGCGGGGTTAGCATAAAAGAAGAGAAAGTTGAGAAAGTCATGTCCTACCCGCTCATCACCATATCTGCTAAAGCTAGCATAAAAGAGGCGGCTAAAATGATGATTGAGAAAAAGATAAGGCGCCTTGGAGTCCGCAAATCAGGAAAGCTTGTAGGAGTCGTAACAGCTTCAGACCTAATGCGCTGTCTTCCTGAAGTTCCAGAAACCATGCGCATATGGTTTGAGGTTGATTACTTTATGACCAAAAGAGTCGTAACGGCTGATGAGAAACGCCCGTGAACGCTGTAGCAAAACTCATGGGTGAAAACCGCATCGGCAGCGTCATAACAACACGCCAAGGAGAACCCATAGGCATATTCACAGAAAGAGATTTACTCACAAAGTTCTTAGCCGTTGATAGGTCGCTGACAACAGAAGTAGGCGAGGTATGCTCGTCACCGCTAATTACAGCCCCCATTGGAATAAACGTTAATGAGGCTGCTGCCATCATGGCTTCAAAACACATAAGGAGACTGCCCATCACTGAAAAAGGCAAGGTGGTAGGCATCATCACAGCCCGTGACCTGGTAGAAGCCTACGCACGTGGAAGAGTTAAATAACTAACGCTTTCACCAAAAGCTTCTACAGCAAAATTTAATTTTGTCGGTTCTTAAATGCTTATTCATCCAAACAAAATCGTGTTTAAACAGAAATCTTCTATTTGAAAATGTCGGTTATCGGGCTAAAGTTAGCCATTTATCCGACACATTTAAATAAGACTTTGAACAGAGACTGTTAATGGTGCAGTTAAATGTCGGAAAAGAACTTTAAAAAGCCTGAAACCAGAGAGGAATTTCTCAAGATGCTGACGGAAGCTGCGAGAAAAGAGGCCGAAGCTCGCAGTATTTTGCTGGGTAGATTGGCTAAGCCTACAATTTCAGGCACAGCCAAATTGTTAAATGTGCATAGAGATACTCTTTATTCGTGGCTTAAGGAGTTTAATGTCGACTTTAAGGATGTTGCTGAAGGTTTATCTGTTGCCAGGTTGTCGGAGACTGTCGAGCTTTCTAAGAAATACACGTATTTGATAGGAGAGGCTCTTGTCGGAGAAGGAAATGATGTCGCTCATATAGACCTATTGATAGGCGACAAAGAGGGACCCGTTGGCGAGGCCTTCGCTAATGGTTTAGCTCACCTTTCAATGGGGCATACGCCGCTTTTGGCGGTTATAAGGCCTAATCTTCCACCTAAGCCGCACACTTTGCTTGTGCCAAAGGTAACTGTGAAGAATCTTGAAGATGCAAACAAAGTTTTTGGTCCGGCGCAAGCTGCCGTTGCCAAGGCCATTGCGGATGCCGTTGAGGAAGGTGTAATACCAAAAGATAAGGTTGATGATTGGGTGGTGGTTTGCAGCGTTTTCGTCCACCCAGAGGCAAGCGACTACCGCAAAATATACCATTACAATTACAGTGCAACAAAACTAGCCCTCAAAAGAGCCATGGCAAAGTATCCGTCGCTGGAAAAGGTTTTCTACGATAAAGATAGGGCGAAACATCCAATGATGAGTTTTAGAGTGCCCCGCCTCTGGAGACCACCATATTTGCAAATTTCGCTTGACATACCTGATTTTGAGAGAAACAAGAAAATTATAGCGCAGATTCCCAGAAGTGACAGAATAATATTGGAAGCGGGGACGCCGCTCATAAAAAGGTATGGAACAAAGGTAATAAGTGACATGAGGGAAATAGCAAGAGATGTATTCTTTATGGCGGATTTAAAAACTCTCGATGTCGGAAAAGTTGAGGTGGACATCGCCTACGAGGAAACAGCCGACGCTGTTATTGCCGCGGGACTGGCGCCCAAAGAAACCCTTGACGCTTTCATCTACGAGGCAAAAAGGCTTGGAATATATGCTGCTGTTGACATGCTTAATGTTGAAAACCCCATTGAAAAACTTAAAACCCTAAAAGAATTTCCAGACATCATTATTATACATAGAGGAATAGATCAGGAAACTGGCAGAACCATTGGTTTAGAACTCATCAGGGATATTAGACAAACTTTCAAAGACAAGAGGTTCCTAATAGCCGTAGCAGGCGGAATAATCCCAGAAACGGCAAAAGAAGCTTTAGAGAAAGGCGCCGACATAATTGTTGTCGGAAGATACATAACACAATCCAGGGACATAGAACGGTCTGTAAGGGAGTTCCTTGAGTTAACACCTGAAATGCGGGAAGACATAGACGTTCACAGAGTTCACGTAGAATAAACCCCAATGCTACAGTGTATCCCCTAAACAATTCAGGATGAAAGCCTGAAAGCTGCATAAGCCAAAAAGAAAGTTACACCAGACAGAAAGAATACGTTTACGAAGCCGAAGGTCTGAGCGATAAACGGGCCTAGAAAGGCTCCTCCTGCCCCGCCTAAACTCACAAGGACATCGAATAAACCTGCTTTTCCCGCGGGTATAAGTTCCATGGATAGGGAAAGGGTGTAAACGTGGTATAAGGCATAGGCAAAGCCCATCAAAGCCAAAACCAAAGCAGCCAGGATTGTTATTTGAACTTCTATTATTGTGATGGTAGCTAGCATAAAAGCTAGGATGCTTCTGAATAAAACGATTTTTCTTAGGCGCGTTTTCTCTTCTTGCGGTTCAAGCTTGTTACTTGCCAAAAAATATCCTATGACTCCGGCACTTGAATTTAAAACGTAAATGGCAAAGACCATGCTCGTAGCGAGATTCAAAGTATTAGAGAAGAATATTGGCAATGGCGTAAACAATGTGCTTGTGGCTAGCGAGAAAAGAACTAGTCCGCCGCAAAAAGCGTAAAGATTTTCTCTTGTGAGGTTTTCGCGAATTGAAAATCCGTCTAAAATCTTTGAAGCTATGGTTACGCCTTTGTAGGTGAAGTCTACGCTTTTTTCTATGCCCACTAATCCTCTTTCAAAAACTAAGAGGGGATCTACAACCAAAAATAGAGAGAGAATGAAGGCTAAGAAATTCAAGCCGCTGCACATTAACAGTGTTGTGTTTGAGTTGAAGCCAACAAATGAAACAAAGGTTCCTAAAATTAGCCCTAAAAGCCAGCCTATCTCAGTAAACCATTCATAAATAGCGAAGGCTTTTTCCCATTCAGCCCTCGAGTAAAGCTCAGCTATTAACACGTTTTTAGGGGCCTCGTGGGCGACATGGAAAATAGCCATAGCCACGTAGAGGATTATGAGCAAGCTTACACTGCTTGCAAAAGTGAATAGATAAAGTAAAGCGGAAGACGATAAAAATGAAATTAGGATGTAACGCTTGTATCTTTTTGTTCTGTCACAAATGTAACCCCAAAAAAAGGACGCGGGAATGGCTAGTAACATAGCGGTGGAAGTCATCACTCCTACGTCAAGCATGGATCCACCGATGCCCACAACATATAATGGAAGGAAAATTGAAAGTAAGCCAAACGCCATTTCGTGGAAGAAGAAACCCAACCGCCACATAACCAAAAACCCACAACAGTGTTCGATTAAAACTTTTGCTTGGCAAAATCAAAGTTTTATACAACGTTTTCACAACCCTTAATAGTTAGAGATTAAAATTTCATACTCTCCACTAGGAAGTAAGGCACCATGGCTAAATTCAAGATAATAGTGTCAGATCCGGAAGAGGGAACTTCAAAAACAGTTGAGTTAGAAGAAGCACGTGCAGTCCCATTAATTGGTAAAAAGATAGGCGACACAATAGATGGAACAATATTGGGTTTGCCAGGTTGTAAGGTGCAAATAACAGGCGGCTCAGACAAAGATGGATTTCCAATGAGACCGAACGTTCACGGGGGCGTAAGAAGAAGTGTGGTTCTAAGCGGTGGGGTCGGGTTTAACCCGGAAAACAGAGGGGAAAGAAAAAGGAAAAAGGTTCGGGGAAACGTAATAACAGACGAAATAGTCCAGATCAACATGAAAATAGTTGAAAAACCAAAAGGAAAGAAGTTTGAAGAACAAAAAGAAAAAGCTCAAACTGAACAAGAAAAAACGGAAGAAAAAAGCTAATTCCGTCCCCATTTTTACAGGATTTACAACAGATTGTATGTTAAAACGCAAAATTAGGTAAGCCGCAAAGCCACAGCAGAGTTTGCAGAAAATTAAAGGAAGATAGGATCCAGTCGATGCTCTAGACGCTACGCCAAACATTTTATCTGCAGAAGCATTAAGCTTAATTTGAACGTTAATCATTAAGAGCTTAAAAGGCGGTAAAATAATGAGTGAAAAGGGTTCGTTGCCACGGCAGCCTGAAATCAACATTGGAA
>Ga0080004_1155982_pt1 | contig 36508 bp, 33 predicted proteins | sample WasSprMetagenome_FD_69207 | JGI IMG/M metagenome (GOLD analysis project Ga0080004, IMG submission 69207) | Sulfidic aquatic microbial communities from Washburn Spring, Yellowstone National Park, USA - WS (SPADES assembly) (version 2) | ecosystem: Environmental > Aquatic > Thermal springs > Hot...
CTTTCTTCCCGCACTCGAGCCTCTTCCGTACTTCCTTGACCTCAACGTCCCTGAGCTCACTTCTGTGCTTGAACTCATAGACTTCCCAGTTGTGGTTGTCAAGGAAGATGTGGTTTATCGTGATCCTTTCGTAAGGCTTATCTTCAGCCAATCCAATATCAAATTGCTTCGGATGACACACAAAATCTGGTCACTCGCACCACTTAATGGTGTGGGTGACCAACCGAAGCATATACTTCCCGTTTACAATAAAAAATGAAGGTTCGAACCGTGAGATTGGCTTTTTATATTTGAGCCACGACTATATTAACGGGAATGTTGGAATGATCGTCCAGGATGAGGGTTCAGGATGTTTCCGAGGGGTAGTGAAGCCTGATAGCTTTGAAGCTCGAGAAACAGAATTAGCTTCACAAATTGGCTAACTTAACTATGGAGCGGATATTTCATGCTTGAGAAATCTTTTAAAGTGGTTTTTATTGGTGCCGATGCTGTTGGAAAAACAACAATTCTTAGCAATTACTTATCGGGCAAATATCAGAAAGAATATCTTCCGATCATTAAGACCTCCATATGCGCTAAAGTGTACAATTTTTCAGATTTTTCGATCAAGCTTTTTCTGTGGGACCCAGATAGCGACTCGGTGTTCTCAAATCAAGCGAGAGAGTTTTTTGCTGAAACTCAAGGGGTATTGATAGTTTACGATATTTGTAGTACTTCTTCTATAGAGAGAGCAGAGCATTACCACGAGATTATGCTAAAACACGTTGACTCTGATCCCGTTTTATGGCTTGTAGGGAATAAGATTGATTTGAAGGATCGCCGAAGAGTTGATAGTGCACTAGCTGAGAGGAAGGCAAAAAAGCTCGGCGCTCACCATATTGAAGTTTCAGCGAAGACCGGCGAAAATGTTGAGACACTCTTCCAGTTGCTTTTGAAAAACATGATAATGGCTCGGATCATGGGAATAAGGAAGCAACTTGGGGGTAGGCCTAAAAATGGCGGAAACGTTGAGCCTCTTCACGAGGATAGAGGTACAGCGGCTGCTTAGGGCGTTAATTGATGGAAAGATAAGCGTCATTGAGCCTAAGTTCGACATTGGGCATGGTTTTAGCTATCCGGTCGTCGTTGATGTAACTGGAGCCTCTGACGAAGTTCTCGAGCCCATCCTGAACGAGCTAAGTTCGCTAGACATTCTGACTTCAACGGTAGTCGACAACATCGCTGTCTGCCCCACCTGCGGATCCTATAAACTCATGATGCAGATGAGATGTCCTAAGTGTGGAATGCCAAACCTCCAAAGGGGAACTATGATCGAGCACCTGACATGTGGCCACCTAGACATGGAGGAGAACTTTGGAGAAGGCGAGCTACTTACCTGCCCGAAATGTGGAAAAAGCCTCAGAGCCATAGGGGTGGACTATCGTAGACTAAGTATGATGTATAGGTGTCTAAGCTGTAAAGGGATTTCTCCTGACCCAAGGAAGCACTATATATGCGAGAATGGGCACAGCTTCGATGAAGAGGACCTAGTGATAAAGGAGATTAGATCTTACAGGTTTAACCCAGCAAAACGAGGGCTCATCGAAAAGGAACTCGTAGATTTTAAACCTATAGTTGATCAGTTTAAGAAGATTTGGAACTATAAGACTCCAGCAATTCTGATTGGACAAACCGGTGCAGAACACGAGTTCTCCTTTGCAATGTGGGAAAAAGGAAAAACAGATGGTAGACGGCCAGAAATTGTCGCGAATCTGAGCACAAATGAAAAGGCTGTAGGCGTTACAGATGTTCTAGCTTTTCAGGCTAAAGCTGCAGATGTCGGAGCACGCGAAAAAATACTCATGGTCATGCCAAAACTGGATGAGAAGGGAAAGCTCCTTGCAAGTAGCTATGGAATACAAGTTTCAGAGGCCAAGACAGCGTCGGAGCTCCAAGAGAAAACAATAGAGATTTTGAAACAAACAGCCACGAAAAGGGATAAAAAAACCCTGGAATCTGAGGCGAAAAAATTGGAGAAATTATTGGAGGAGATAAGAAAGTGACGGATTATTTGAAGCTAAGTCTCCTTTTTCTGTTTCCGGCTTTTTTCATAATTTATTTTTTCTCCACCATTTTTAACTCATTTTTAAACTTTTCTTTTCTGGGCTTTTCTTTACAGGAAATTGTGGGAGTCCTTATCGTCCCCTTAATTATCGAGGTCCCACAAACTCTGGTGAAAGGCATTTTTTTGCCAATCCATGCGCTTCTTTATAAAAAATTTGGGAGAAATGCAGAAGAGCAATCTTTAGCCGCTGAAGTTAAAGGTTACCCAAAAGTTTCGATTATTGTCCCTGCACATAATGAAGGTGAATATATTCAGTCAACGCTTGAAAGCTTGCTTGAGGATACCTACCCTAATAAAGAAATAATAGTCGTCGATGACGGTTCCACGGATGACACATATTTAAAGGCCGTACAATACACAAACAGACCCGAAGTTATGGTTTTAAGGAGGGAGAGGGCCAGTGGCAGGAAGGCTAAGGCGTTGAATTACGGACTTTTATTCGCAAGTGGGGAAATATTGGTCGCAGTAGACGGAGACACTATCATTGAAAGAGGCTCAATTAGACGCATAGTGGAACCTTTACTCACGAACCCCGAAGTTGTAGGGGTTGCTGGAAATGTCAGGGTTCTGAACAAGGGTAACATCCTGACAAGGCTACAGGCATATGAATATGTCGTAAGCATGGAAATGGGAAGGAGATGGCAGGGAATAGTCAGCGGAATACTTGTTATCCCGGGAGCATTCGGCGCCTTCAGGAGAGAGATTGTAGAGTCCTTGGGCCGTATGCATGCAGACACGGTTACGGAAGACTTTGACTTAACGCTTATGCTACAGAAAGTTAAGGGAAAACTTGTTTTCGCGCCCAGCGCTATTGCTTGGACTCACGTTCCAGAAACTTGGGGTAGTTGGATTCGGCAGAGGTTTAGATGGGCGTCAGGACAAGCCCAAGTTTACAGGAAACATTTAAACATTTTCTTTAGAAGAAGGTTCGGAATTTTTGGATCAATTGTTGCGCCCAACAACGTCTTCATGGATATGGTGGCCCTTTTCATCAGATTGGCCTGGCTAGCCACTATATCTTTAGTTCACTTTACTTCTGCAAGCTATATCATTAGACTTTCGGCTCTAATTCTGTCCTTCTATTTAATGCTGGAGAGTTGCTCGATCATTTCTGCGACATTGCTTTCTCCTAGAAAAGAGGACATCAAAAACGCTTTTTTGGCGCCCGTAATGGTCGTGTTCTACAGACCATTCCATTCAATCATCAGACTTGCAGCTTACTTGAGCGTGGCCATGCGCAAAAAGTTGCATTGGTAAAATATGTCAAAAGAAGCTTGAACGGAACTAATAAATGCAAAAAGAAAAAATTATAGTCGGAAGCTGAGGGATGAATGTGGGATATGGAGTGGTTTATCCAAAAGAAGTTTTTGTTGGAGCATATTCCCCGAGCAGGAGGTTGTGCGAGTTTTCAGTTCAGTTGAGCAATGTTCCCGGGGCCATAGCAAAGGTTTCCGAAATCCTAGCGAAGATGGGCATAAATGTTCTTTCAGGCTTTCACGTGGCAGAGACCGGGGAGAAGGTCGCGCTTTGGAGCTTCATTGTGGATCTCACGGGGTTGGAAGTTAAGTCGGAGGAGCTTCTGAAGAAAATAAAAGGGTTAAAGGTTGTTCTGGACGCACATTATTCCGAGGCAAAGTTAGACGGCTTGATGATCGATGAGATGCACTTTCCATTAAATGCTCTGGGCAAAAGAAGCTTCTTGTTCAGGGTTGAAACTTGGGGCGAAATAATCAACAGACTTTTTAAAGCTTTTGGCTCAGGAGCAGCATTCATACTTTTTAGCATAGGAGAAGGGGCAGGGGAGAATAAGGCGAGAAGCGTGACTGAAAATTATGGCTCCAACGGCTTAAAAGCTTTGCAGATAATTCTGGCTGAAAGAGTGGCTAAGGGGTGGGGGGTCCCAAAAGTGGAGATGTTCGATGAGGAGAGGGTGGAATCCACAATAACAATCCGGGATCTTTTTGAGTGCCTGCCGTTTAAAGGGAAAAGCAAGGAAACTAAAAGCCACTTCTTCAGAGGATACCTAACTGGCGTCTTCCGGCAACTCTTCAAAAAAGATGTGGAGATAACAGAAGTCGAGTGTGTAGCTAAAGGAGATGAAAACTGCAAATTCATTATAAGGTAGTTACATAATTATTTTGCGTGGAAGACGAAAAAATTAATATGCATCTCATTAGAGAATTTCATTAAACGCGGGTATGGAGGGTTTTTATAAGAGAGCATAGGAATTTTAGGGAATTGGAAAACAATATTATTTGATTAATATGCCTAAGGCAATCTGGACAGGAAGTCTCACATTTGGATTGGTTAACATCCCAATTAAGGCATACCCTGCGATAAAGGATAGGACCATCTCATTCAAAACTTTGCACAGCGAGTGCCATGCCCCTCTTCAATATAAACGCTGGTGCCCCAAGTGCGAAAGGGAGGTCAACTGGAATGAGGTTGATAAGGGGTATCCAATAACCAAGGACAAGTTTATAGTCCTGACAAATAAGGAGCTTGAAAGTCTTCAACTTAAGACCACGAAAAGCGTTGAAATCCAGAAGTTTACCGACCTCGCCTCGATCGATTCCATCTACTTTAACGACCACTACTATCTCGCCCCGGGCGAAGGCGGTGAAAGGGCATATGCATTGCTGAGGGATGTACTCTCCCTTTTGAATAAGGTCGCGCTGGGAAAGGTGACTTTTCGTAACAAGGAGCACATGGTCGCGATCAGGCCTTATCAGAAGGGCCTCGTCATGACCACGCTCCACTATCCCGATGAGGTAATCGCAATCGACAGGCTTGAGGAATTAGGGAGGCTCGAAGCGTCTAGGGAGCAGGAGCTTCAGCTCGCCAAAATGCTCATCGAGCGGATGGAGGGAGATTTTAAGCCCGAGGAAAATATTGATAACTATAGGTCGGCAGTTATGAATCTTATCAAGCAGAAAGCCGAAGGCGTAGAAATCGCCGCCGTTAAGCCTGTTGAAGTTAGGGCGACGGTTGACTTAATGAAGGCCTTAGAGGAAAGCGTGCTCGCAATCAAAAAGGAAAAGCAAGCCCCCCCTGTTTAACCACGCGATTTCATTTGCCGTGAGTGTTTGAAGGTGAGCGAAATCATAGAGACTTTGCCCTTGATCAAACCAATGCTCGCGCATTTAGGTGGTCCAAGCGATCTCAAAAGGACAGACTATATCTGGGAGCCTAAATTGGACGGCACGCGTGCGCTCGTTTATAAAGAAGGGGAAAGTATTCGCATCCTGAACAGACGCCAGAGATGGATAGAATACCGCTATCCAGAGTTTAACCGTCTTTCCGAGAGCATAACCCTGGACAAATGCATCCTAGATGGGGAAATAGTCGTCTTTGACGCATCCGGGAAGCCAAATTTCAGGCTGTTGCAGGAGAGGGAGCATCAAGAAAAACCGGAGAGCATAGAAATCCTAGCTAACATCCAACCTGCAACCTTCGTCGTCTTCGATGTGCCGGTTGTAAATCAGAGACCGCTTTTCGAGATTCCCCTAATTGAGAGGAAGAAAATCCTGTCAGAAAACGTCAGAGAAGGTGAGCGCATAAAAATTTGCTATTTTACTTCAGACGGGGAGCAACTTTGGGAAGCATCAAAGAGGATGGGATTGGAGGGAATAATGGGGAAGCAAAAGTTCAGCGCTTATCAAGCGGGGGTTAGGAGCCGGGACTGGCTAAAGGTCAAGAACTTCAAAACAGCCGATCTTGTTATAGTGGGTTACACGCCGGGTGAGGGACAGAGGAGAGATTTCTTCGGTGCGCTTGCGCTGGGTGCCTATCGCGGAGGGAAACTTGTATTCATGGGAAAAGTTGGCACCGGTTTCGATGAAAATTTTTTAAAATCGATTACGCCCGAGCTTAAAAGATTGGAGGTCAAAGAGAATCCCGTTGGCGAGATGCCGCCATATGAGGTGAGATGGGTTCGTCCAGAGCTCGTGTGCGAGGTAAAATATATGGAGCTCACGCCTGACTTGAAGCTCAGGGCTCCAAGCTTCAAGGGACTCAGGTTTGACAAGGCTCCGGAGGAATGCGAGGTCCCCGAAGAATGATTCAACTTGGCGAGGCTTTGGTTTTATGGTTCGCATTGCTTTGGTTCAATTCGCAAGAGATAGAGAGGACAAGCGGAAGAATATCGAGAGAATGCTTTCGATTCTTGGGGGGATAACCGACGTTGAAATAGTCTGCCTCCCCGAAGCGTGGATCGGCCCGTTTAAAATTGATGAGAGAGAAGGCAGTGGCATCTTATCAACCCTCTGCGATGTCGCTGCTGAAAATAATTATGTTTTGATTACTGGGGGCATGTATCTTTACCGAGGCGGGAAAATTTTTGACGCCTGCCACGTTATAAGTTGGGAGGGCAGGGTGGTCGGCATCGTGGATAAGATCTTTCCTTCAATAAGCGTGGGCGAGCGCAAATTCTGTACCCCCGGTTCTCCCTCTTCGATTTTTGATGCTGGGGATGTTAAGTTTGGCATCGCAATATGCGTGGACGCGTTTTACCCAGAGATCGTCAGGGATCTTGCTCTTAAAGGTGCTGACATCGTGTTTAACCCATCAAATATCCCAGAAAACAGAATTGAACTTTGGAGGAGTTTGTCTGTAACTAGGGCCTCTGAGAACACAGTTTTCTACGTTTTTGTCAACAATACCCAAACCTTTTACCCGGACAAAAGAATGGTTCTTGGTCATAGCATGGTCGTGGGGCCTGGAGGCGATGTGATTATCGAAGGAGACGAGGCCGAGGCAGTGCTGAGGGTTGAGCTGGATCTGGCCAAAATAGGTTTAACTAGGAAAAGATGGCCCTTTTTGAACGACATGCGAAAAGCTAAGGAGGATAAAATTTTTTAGGTTATGGGCGGCCATCGGGATTCATTTTTCATGCGACTATCATCGAAGTTTCCGTGCCCCTGACCCCTTTCACGCCCTGTATCCGCTTCACCACAGCGTCTCCAAGTGCTTTTAGATCGGCCGCTTCTATTCTTGCCACGACATCAAATCTTCCCGTGGTCGCGTACGCCTCTTTAACTCCCTGAATTTTCTTGACTGCGGAAAGCACGTCCAGAGATTTTCCTGGGTCAGCACGGATATATACCAGAGCCTCCATTTCCCCACCTCTATTTTTTATTGTAAACGGGAAGTATACGCTTCGGTTGGTCACCCACACCATTAAGTGGTGCGAGTGACCAGATTTTGTGTGTCAACCGAAGCAATTTGATATTGGATTGGCTGAAGATAAGCCTTACGAAAGGATCACGATAAACCACATCTTCTCCCACAACCACAACTGGGAAGTCTATGAGTTCAAGCACAGAAGTGAGCTCAGGGACGTTGAGGTCAAGGAAGTACGGAAGATGCTCGAGTGCGGGAAGAAAGGGTTCAAGCTCTTCCGTTGCCCTAAGTGTGGGTTGGAAAAGATCATTTACTACGGGTGCGACTCAAGGATCTGCACTCACTGTGGCAGGATTTTCACAGACAGGTGGGCGGATCAGATAGCAAGGAAGACCTTCGATGTCAAGCATAGACACGTCGTGCTGACGATCCAGGATGAGCTGAGGCCCCTGTTCGAGGCAGACAGGAGGCTCCTGAAGGTCCTCATGGACTGTGCCATTCTCGCCATAGCTCAGGTGATGGAGTGGAAGCTAGGAAAGGAGGTGATCCCAGGCGTGATAGCCGTGCTCCACACCTACGGCAGGGACATGAAGTGGAACCCTCACGTCCACGCCCTCGTAACGGAGGGGGGCTTCAAGCAAAATGGGGAGTGGGTGGACGTGAACCACTTCCCATTCAAAATGCTCCGCAGGGCCTGGCAGTACCACCTGCTCACCAACTTGAAGAAATGCATCGACGATACCCGCGAGAACCGTTTACTCATCCATCGCCTATTCCAGGAGTATCCAGAGGGTTTCTACGTTAGGGCCAAGGACACGATAAATAACCGGAGGGAGATGGTCAAGTACATAGGCAGGTACATAAGGCACCCAGCGATCGCTGAGAGCAGGATAGATGGATACGATGGTGAGAGGGTGACCTTCTGGTACCTTGACGACGATGGGGTCAAGCACCACGTGACGATGGGCGTTGAGGAGTTCATCACGGCCGTGATAAGGCACATTCCCGACAGGCAGTTTAAAACAGTCAGGCACTACGGGATCTACGCAAGAAATCAGCGAAGATTCTTCAAGCGGTTGCTTGGCGTTGTAAGTATAGTCCAGAAGAAGATCCTGAGCCTTCCATGGCTGTGGGCTCCGAAGTGCCCTAACTGCGGCACCAAGATGGAGTTCGTGTGCTCTTCCGGGATGTTGGGCAGGCTCGATAGACCTCCTCCCGAGTTTGAACCGGTGAAAGAGCCCAGATTTGGGGAGAGAATAACGGACTGGGGCTACATCACGAGCAGTTCAATCTATCGGTAATTTCCCCGAAGGGGGTTTGTTCTTTTCAGCGCATAGGATAATAAGTTTATCTCGGGCGCGGGGAGCCCGATGTTTTGCGACGCGCGGTTTATAAACATTTGGGGGGCCGATAATTAACTGTCAAAAAGTTTGGGTGGCAGATATGAAACTCTTGCTTGACGAGATGTACGCGGGCCTTAAGGAGTATTTTGAGGCCTTGGGCTGGAGCGCACTAACTGTTCACGATGTAGGGCTACAGGGGGCTAGAGACAAGGATATCGTGGAGTATGCGAGGAAAAACAACCTCTTGCTTGTTACTCAGGATCAGGGGTCTGCGGACCTCGCAGAATTGACGGGGGTTAGATATGTGCTTGTTTCAAATGCCATGATAGTTAAGATTGCGGACGCGAAAATAAGGGAGAAGTACCCTGATGTAAGCCAAGATGATCCGTGAGGTAAAAGAGGTTTTCTGCAAACGCATAATTCCTAAAATTTTCGTGCCAAGTGAGATTAAGGAGTGGACCCGGCGGGATTTGAACCCGCAGCCTCCGCCTTTTCCAGCCGTCGCATGCGAAGGCGGCGCTTTCGGCTTGGGTTTCCCCCAATCTGCCGTTGAGCTACGGGCCCACTGGGAATTTTCCCCATTCTTAATCCTTCCTTTATGCTTCTTAACGATTTTGGGAGTAGTCCTCTTAGAATCGTTGTGCGGTGATGGGCTTAAGCAAGTTTATAGGCAAGCTGCATCTTTCAAATTGAGCGATTCGACTGTCAAAGAAGTGCATCAAAGAATCATTGCTTTTCCACAACCCTAGCAGCGAAGATAAAAGTTGCGAACAGTAAATATTATAGGGAAATTGAGAAGAGTGAACGTTGGAAAAATTTGCTTAAAATGGGCCCGTGGCGCAGCTTGGTTGGCGCGCTCGGCTGATAGCAAATTGAAACTGGCAGAAACCGGGAGGTCGAGGGTTCAAATCCCTCCGGGCCCACCATAAAGAATTAAAAACACGTTAGCTTAAAATTCATCTATTTTTAGGGAACAGATGTACCTTATCTGAAAATTTCTTATTTCCCTTCAAACCCTCTTTGTAACTTTTTTAGAATTTGGAATAGCGCCCATCATCATGAACCCGATCTTGTTTTTATCAGCCTTTCCTCTGGGCAAAATATCCACGATCTTCCCCTTGTACATAACGGCAATTCGGTCACTCAATTCCATAATCTCATCCAAGTCCTCGGAGATAAGCAGTATTGCAGCTCCCTCGTCTCTCTTCTTTATGAGCATGTTGTGGATAAATGCCGTGGAAGCTACGTCCAACCCAACGGTCGGATGGCATGAGATTAACATCTTAAAGTCTATGGAGAGGGCCCTAGCGAGTATGGTTCTCTGTATATTCCCCCCAGAAAGAGCTCCCGCAGGGGTGGTTTCGTTCGGGGTCACGATGTTAAACTTATCAATTAAATTGCGCGCATGTTTTTTTATCGAATTATAATCCAGCATATTGTACTTATTTATGAAGGACCTGAAGTTATACATCACCAAGTTTTCGGCTACCGACATGCCCCTTGCCGTGTTTTTTACGCGGTCTTCTGGAATGTAAGAAACTCCTGCCCTAAGTACTTCCCACACCGGTTTGTTTGTCATGTCCTTTCCGTTTATTATTACCCTGCCATTCGTCGCCTTTCTCAGCCCCATTATCACTTCTACGAGTTCGCTCTGCCCATTTCCAGCAACCCCCGCTACCCCAAGTATTTCTCCTTCATATAACTGAAAAGTGCAACCGCTCAACATCTTCGCTCCTCTATCGTCCAGTGCGTGAAGATCTTTAACCTCAAGGATGACTTTTCCTGTTTTCGTTTTTCTGACTGGATGTACGCGGATGAGCTCCTTGCCCACCATCATCTTAATCAGTTCCTTTTCCCTGCTCTCTTTGGGTTTTGTCGTGCCCACCACGCGCCCGCGTCTAAGAACAGTAATCCTATCGCTTACTTTCAGCACTTCATAAAGTTTGTGAGTGATGAACACCACAGTCAGTCCCTTCTTCACCATAAGCTTAAGGTTTTTAAACAGCACTTCAGTTTCAGGAGGGGTTAAAACCGTCGTGGGCTCATCCAAAATTAAGACCTTGGCCCCCCTGTAAATCGCCTTGAGTATCTCAACTCTCTGCTGAACGCCTATGGGTAAATCCATAACTTTTGCCCTTGGATCTACTTCGAGGTTGAAGCCCTTTGATAACTCCGTTATCCTGTTTTCAATTTTTTTCAGATCCAACAGCGGTTCTTTGTCGGATTTCAGGCCCAGCGCGATATTTTCTGCAACGGTAAAGGTGGGCACCAACGAAAGGTGTTGATGCACCATCCCAATACCTAGATTTATAGCGTCCTTAGGAGACTTTATATCGGCCTTCTTCCCCTCGAGATATATCTCCCCCTCATCTGGCTTGTAAAGGCCATAAAGTATGTTCATTAGGGTCGTCTTCCCAGCGCCGTTCTCCCCGAGCAATGCATGTATTTCCCCCTTTCTAACATCAAAATTTACGTGGTCAAGGGCAAGCACGCCCGGAAATCTTTTCGTTATTTTTTGCATTTCGATGAAGGGTTTTTGTTTTTCCATTGTGCTCGCCTATTCAGATTTCTCCCTTTTGTAGGGGACGCCAAGCATCCTCGGCATAACGGCACCCCTGCTTATCAGAACCAAAGTGACAATGGTTGCGATGTAAGGCATCATAAGCAGGAATTGGTAGGGAATCATTCGGTAAAGCAACTGAACCTTATAAGCCAGCGCTTCTATGAAAGAGAAAAGTACGGCGCCCCCCAATATTAGTGGGGGATTCCACCTGCCAAACATGACCAGCTGAAGCGTTATCCACCCCCTTCCACCAATCATGCCCGGGGTGAAGACGGCGGTCTCTGCCATCAGAAGATAAGCTCCGGCAACGCTTTGCATGATCGCGGCGAATATGAGCGTCAAATAACGCGTCAGTCCCACGTTTATTCCCAAAACATCGGCCGCTCTCGGGTTTTCTCCCACAGCCCTTATTTTTAGCCCATGTGTTGTCTTAAACAAAACGAAATATGTCAAAGGCATTATCAGGAGGTATGCTAAGTAAACAAAGAGGTTTTGATCGAAGAAAGATGGGCCGATGATCGGGATGCTCGATAATACCGGGATTTTTATTTTATCCATCGTGTCGATCATTATGGGAACGGCCCTGACCCCGAAGAAAACCCTGTAGAGAAGTGCCCCCATCCCTATACCAAAGATCCACATCAGCATGCCCGTGAGCGTTTGGTCCATTCCTAAAGTTATCATTAAAATCCCCAGCAAAACTCCGATTAATGCGCCGGTTACCACAGCGGCCACAAAACCAATTAAATGGCTGCCCGTGCTAACAACAGCGGCATATGAGGTTATTGCGCCAAGCGTCATTATCCCTTCTATACTTATATTGAAGATTCCTGAACGCTGGGTGACAACTTCCCCCATCGCAGCTACGATGTAAAGCACGCCCAACCTGAAAGCCATCTCTAGGAGGACTGCTATGAATTCGATCCAGTAGTCTCCCATCTCTTCACCTCCTGAGGACATACTCTGGTATCAATATGCACAAAGCGACTATTGCCTGAATCGCATAAACTGCGCCTGCCGGCATCATTATAGTTCGCTGCAAAGCGTTCGATCCGGATAAAAGAATCGCGAAAAAGAAGGCCACAGGTATAACCCAGATCGGGTGGTTCTTAGCTAGAAGCGCAATTATGATTCCGGTAAACCCGTAGCCCGGAGAAATTCCCCGAAGCAAGCGATGATGCACCCCAGCTATTTCGCTCGCCCCGCATAGACCTGCGATTCCTCCGCTCAGTATTGATGTCAGCACAACCGCTCTGGCGATATTGATCCCGCATCCCTTAGCCGCTTCTGCGTTGTCGCCAACCACTTTGATCTCAAAGCCTAGCCTGCTTTTGTTTAAAATTATGTAGATCAGGAATGCAAATAGAATTGCTATAAATAAACCTATGTGAAAACGCGTGCCGAGAACAAGTCTTGGTAGAGTAACGGACTCGCTAACTGGGTATGTTAGAGGTTCAAACCCCATCGGATCGTGCCAAGGTCCGCTGGCAAGATAATCTACCACAAGAAAAGTTACAAAATTTAGCATTATTGAAACTATAATTTCGTTCACTCTCAGATAGGCCTTTAAAGCACCAGGTATGAGTGCCCATAACCCTCCCATTAGAAATGCGAGCACAAACCCGAGCAGAAACTGTATGGGGGGAGGTACATCTGTCACGAATATACCCACATAAGTCAACGCAATCGCCCCCCAGAAAAGTTGCCCCTCAACCCCTAAGTTCCAAAAATTTATCTTAAATGCTATAGCGACGGCCACCCCTGTGAAAATCAAAGGCGTGGTTATTACCAATGTTTCGATTAGGCGGGGTAGGCTTCCTATGGAAGATGAGAATAAAGTTTTAAACGCGATCAGGGGGTCGCAGCCTATAGCGATCACAATCAAGGAAAAGAACAGCAAGGCGAACCCTACTGAGATGATATAGACTACTATTTTCGCGAAAATTGTGGGTTGCTCCCTGAGCCAACTTTTAAAGTTCATTAGCACGGATTTTTGGCCGCTCGGTTTAATTTTTTCTGTAATTAAACTCACCCACTCCATTTTCCTTACAGAGAAAACGTTTAAATACTTTCCACCAATCGTAAAAAATGGAGGTATGAGATGGTCGCACAAAAAACTCTTGTAGGGGTCGCAGTAATCATTGTCATTGTCATAGCAGCAGGAGTATACTACTGGTACACGGCAAGCGTGGCCCCGCCCAAGGTCTATAAAGCAGCGATCCTACTGCCTGCCTCGATAGATTCCATTGGGTGGCCGATGCTCGGTTATGAGGCCATTCAAAACATTGGCAAGAAATATGGCATTGAAACAGCCTACAGCGAGTGGGTGGACCCTGCTAAAGCAGTCGGAATAGCTGTGGACTACATTGAGGCCGGATACAACATCATAATAACCCATGGTGGACAGTACGTTACGGCCTGCGAGGAAATCGCGAAGAACTATCCTGACGTGGTCGTGGTCGCCCATACAATTGAACCGCTTAAGTATAACAACGTATGGACGATAATAAGAGACGATTATCTCCCATACTACGCAATCGGATACATGATGGGAAAGGCAAGCAAGACTGGCAAGATAGGTTATGTGGGTGGCCTTGAGTTCCCGACTGCAATAGGTGTGGTGAACTTAGTATACCAAGGAGCACAGCTCGCAAATCCAAACATAAAGATGTACTATGTCCACACAGGGGACTTTGACGCTCCGGTTCCAAACAGAAAGGCCGCTGAGACCCAGATAGCTGAAGGGGTGGATGTAATAGTTCCGTGGTTAGGTGGAACGGGAATACTTGGAACTCTAGAGGCTGCTAAGGCAGCGCCAAGGATGACTTATCTAATAGGCGCATGCACTGACATGTATGAAATAGACACCCATTTCCTAACAAGCATAGTGATGGATGTAACTGGAGTATACGATCACATCGTTAATCAGGTTATGAAAGGAAACAAGAGCGGGCAGGTCAGGCTAGCAGAGTACTGTTCTCTAGCATCAACGCGAGGCGTGCTCTCCAGCAGCGATGAAGCATACGCAATGGACCTCAACAAAAAAGTAATTTCGGGAGAAACTAAGATCGAAGTAGTAACGGACCACTACTTGGTAAAGTAATATTTTTTTCTTTTTCCTTTTTTTCTTTTTCCGCTTTGACTTTGGCTCAGAGCATTTTATTAATCTTCTTTCCGTTTCGCCATGAAACTTTGAATTTGCGCGTGGAGGGCGTCTAGGCGTTTCAAAGCAGGATGGTTTTCACCTGCCCCAATTTGCGCTTTAAATTGTTCCCTTGCCTCTTCGAACGAGATGCTTACGTTGCCGGATACAAGTTTGTCTGCGTATGTGACGATCTTCTCCTCAAGCGATTTTGGCAAAAAATCTTTGGAGGGGAGCCCAAGCATCTCTGCCTCATCGCGCGGAATGCCGGCGCCTATGTGATTTTCGGCGAAGTTGGTAAAATCCTCAAGTCCCAATTTCCTCAGTATTTTTGCCCCTTCGGTGCCATGCGAGATGCCGTGCGTTACGGCTCTTCCTATGTCGTGTAAAATTGCTCCTACCCTCACCAACTCAAGATCTACCTTATGCCCGTTTCCCTTAATTTTTTCAGCTATTTCCACGGCCTTCCTCTCAACGGTCAGGCAATGCTTGATCACATCCTCGGAGCAGCCAGCGTTGCGAAGGGCGCTTAAGGCCACATCTCTGGTCAACATCAATTTCCCGCAAGATTTTGCTTTAGCGCCTCTATCTGTCGCTCAAGCGCCGCGATTATCTCGCTGTTGTCGAAATATTCAAGCTTCTTCCCGCATTTTGGGCATTTAAAGTCGTTCTCGGCGGCCTCGTCGAAGGGAACTTTGGGGCAGCTGTTTTTGCAAGAGAAGAACATGGTGTTTTTCTCATGCTCCAGCCTTTCTTCAAGTTTCTTGAGAAAAAGCTTTTGGTTGGTATGGTAAAGGCTGATTGCCCTCTCAGGCTCTAGATGCCAGTAATAGATATACCATCCTGTGTTCTCATCCCTCACCCTGCGATAATTCACTATCCTGTTTTCGTACAGATCATAAAGAATCCTGCGCACTAGGTTTAACCTTATGCCAGTCTTTTTTGCTAACTCCTCGTCTGTCAACTCTTGGTCAATTAGTGCATTCGCCACTTCGTAACCGTGCGTGCCAGAAACCCTAAGAAGGATCTCCTTGAGAATTGGATTTTCTCTTGTCTTCTTTGCTGGCACTAAAATCCTCCGCTCTGTGTTTTTTTCTGTCATCATGTTATTATTTTCTTACAACTTTTAAATAAACTTTTGGTAAGATTCAAGGTCAAATTGCAGGATTTCGTCACTGGGTTAGCATGCGTAAAAGCCGTAGCAAATTCCCCCATACCTTAGGCGGCCTCCACGACGACCTTTCCCCTCTCCTGCGGCGCGACGCTTAACCTCGCGTTGGAAAATTTTTTGTATAATTCTTCCCCGTTGAAAAACATGTGGAGGAAAACTGCCAGCGCCGCGGCCTCACTATGGGGTTGTTGTGTCACGCTGACGTTGTGATCCGCCAGATCGAATATCTCTCGAGGAACTTTTTCTGCCCCAACCACGACCAGCTTATTGCTTTCTGATTTTCTTATTTCTTCGATTTTATCCTGCACCGGAATCCCATACATGGTCAAGTGGACCACCTGCCCGCCCGCCCTTTTCCATTCATCAATTGTCTTCCTCCAAGGCTCTCCAGTCTTGATGAAAAAAGGACCTCCCCAGTTTTCAACCACATTCTGAATGCTCAGCTCGACACTCTTATCCCTGACATCAGATATGATAACGCCATCCGCGCCGAATGCCCTCGCGACCAGACCAACGTGAGTTGTCAACCTCTTGTCTCGCCCGGGGCGGTGACCCAACCTGAGAACGACCAATTTCGGCAATATCTCACCCTACTCGGCGAGTGGCTTTTCCCCCTCCCACATGATGTTTGAACAGATTGAGTTTATCATATGATCGATATTCACCCCCTTCAAAGCTGAGATAGGCGTGGGCGATTGGACCGCGTCCCCAAGGACTTGAAGTTTATATTCCAGTTCTTCCGGGGAGAGCATATCTATCTTGTTTAGGGCGGTGATCACCTTCACTTTATACTCTGAAAGCACCTCGCGGGAAGTGCGCAGCTTTCTTAATATTTCGTGGATAGGCTCTGAGATGTCCAGAACCAAGACAACGAGATCGGCAAGGTAGATCTCCTCAAGCGTCGCCTTAAATGCCTCCACTAGCCAAGGGGGGAGACCGTCTATAAATCCTACTGTATCAGTAAGCAGAATTTTTCTTCCAGTTTTAAGGGCGCGGGTTTTTGGAGTTAAGGTGGTGAAAAGCAGATCATCTATCTCTACGTTCGCCCTCGTAAGCGCGTTCATCAGCGTGCTCTTGCCCGCGTTAGTATAGCCGGCGAGGGCGACAAGCTTGAATCCCTTTCTCCTCCTGTGCTTTCTCCTCTGCTCCCTTGACTTTGCGATTGACGCGAGCTTTTTCCTGAGGCTCGCCATTCGCTTCTTGATCGCGTCATAATGGACGTTGACCTCGTACTCCCCACCCCCTAGCAGACCGGGTTGCTCGTTTGACAGGAGGGCGCGAATTCTCTCTCTAACCCTAGGAAGCTCGTAACTAAGCCTAGCGTACTCCACCTGAAGCTTGGCCTCAGGCGAACCAGCGCGCATCGCGAAGATCTCCAGTATTAACTGGAATCTATCTATAACTTCAACCCCAATCAATTGCTGGAGCTTGAAGGCTTGCGAGGGTGTCAGCTGGTTGCCGAATATAACGCGCTCCGCACCGAGCCTCTTCACAAGATCGGCCAGCTCCCTCGCCTTCCCTCTCCCTATGTTGAACGCGGGGTCAGGTTCTCTTACCTGCTCGACGGTGGCGAGCACCTGGTGGTTTAGGGTCCTAGCTAGCTCCACCAGCTCAGCCATGCGAGAGGACTCGTGCTGCATCCTGCGCTCAACCAGAATGACACGCATCAAATAATAATCGAATTTTTCAACTCAAAAGGATTAATATGCCGTGCTTAACCTTCTCAAAAAAGTCGCATTTTAAGCTGCGATTTCGACGGTTGCAATGGAGGGCTATTCGACAAGCCTGACCTTCAAGGCCCGCTGTAGCTTGTTTATGAGTTTGTCGTCGGGCCTGAGCTTGCCAGCTTCAAGCTTTTTCAGAACGGACTCACGCTCGGCTATGCGGCGGGCAAGTTCCTCATGAGTCAGCCCAAGTTTTTCTCTCGCATTTCTTATGATCACGGGGTAGTTTTCCAGAAGTTCTCTCCCCTCCTCCCAAGGCAGTTTCTCCTCCCTCGTTTGCCTCTCCAAGGTGGGGACGCGCCTGCCCAGACTCATGCACTCTGCGCATACCGTAAGAATCGCGCCATCGATCAGAGCCTTCTGAGTTTTCCCAAGAATTTTTCTCCCGCACACCTCGCAGTCCATGCTTCCACCTTTCCCAATGAAGAATTTTGGTCAAACCTTTTAAAGAGATACGCTCAACCTTTATTGGGTGCATTTAAATTGGCTGACACTCCGGAGGTAAAGGAGCCAGATTACGAGGACGTTTACGTAGTCGACTATATCCGAAACTTGGAGCAGAGGGTCAGGGCGCTGGAAAAGGAGAAGCGTGCCCTTGAGAGCGAATACCTCAGGATCAAGAACGAGTTTCACGCGCTTCAGACCGAGCTGGATAGGGTGAGGACGCCTCCCCTGATAACCGCGGTCCTGCTTGAGACCCTGGAGGATGGAAGGGCCATCGTCAGGAGCAGCGCCGGGCCTCAGTTTGTGGTGGGGGTTTCAAAGTTCATCAAGGAGGACGATTTAAAGCCAGGGGTGAGGGTTGCCCTTAATCAGCGAACATTTACGCTTGTGGAGATCCTTCCCTCAAAGAAGGATCCCTTGGTCTTGGGAATGGAGGTCGAGGAGGCGCCGGAGGTAACTTACAGCGATGTGGGTGGCTTGGACGAGCAAATAAGGGAGATAAAGGAGGCTGTTGAACTCCCCCTGCTTAAACCCGAGCTTTTCAAGAAGGTTGGAATTGAGCCTCCGAAGGGTGTTTTGCTTTACGGTCCTCCGGGCACGGGCAAGACCCTGCTCGCGAGGGCTGTGGCACATGAGACCCATGCGTCTTTCATAAGAGTCATAGGCTCCGAACTCGTGCAGAAATACATAGGAGAGGGCGCTAGGCTTGTCAGGGAGATGTTTGAGTTCGCCAGGGAGAAGGCTCCAAGCATAGTTTTCATAGACGAGATAGACGCGATAGGTGCGAGGAGGATGGACACCTCGACAAGCGGGGACAGGGAGGTTCATCGTACCCTGATGCAGCTTCTCGCGGAGATAGATGGGTTTAACCCCAGGGGTGAGGTCAGAATCCTTGCGGCGACCAACAGGCCGGATATACTTGATCCCGCGCTCCTTCGCCCCGGCAGGTTCGACAGGCTGATCAACTTCCCGATGCCTGATCAGAAGGCCAGGGCGGCGATTTTCAAGATCCACACAAAAAGGATGAACCTCGCCGAGGATGTGAAAATAGAGGAATTAGCCGCAAAGACCGTGAACGCGACGGGGGCGGACATAAAGGCGATATGCACCGAAGCTGGGATGTTCGCGATCCGCGGCGGAAGGGAAAAGGTGGAGGTAGCGGATTTCGAGAGGGCAATAGCGAAGGTGCTCCCCCTCACGAGGGTGCATCCGAAGCCGGAGACAATGTTCGGCTGAGGGCAGGAAATCTCACATGCAATTTCCCTTTCGCTTTCGCGGCAAGGCTTTTAGCCTTTGGGGATAAACTTATACTGCGGATGATGTCACGACATCGTCTGAGCTACAGCGATGATCTGAATGATGGGCGGACTGACGCTCTCAAAATCCGAATGTTATTACCCTCGCGCCGAAGCCGCAAAGTTTGAGCTGTTTGCAATTCCTGCATAGGGAATATAGCTCCTTCATCTTTCCCGCTTCGGCAAGAGCCCTTGCATCGCCGCACGCTTCCAACCTGAATTCCCTGCTTAGCCCGAAAGCCAGCAAGGTAAGTGTCCCAGTCACGCCTTGAATCGAATGGAACTTTTCTGGGATCAGCATGGCGAGGTCCTCGAACTTTTTTGATTCGATTTTTGCCACGATCGCGTACGGGCCTGCGACCGAGTAGGCTTCGGTGACCTCTTCGATTTCAAGGATTTTTGTTAGGACCTCATCTATCCTGCCGACATCGGCGCAGACCAAGACAAAAGCCACTGGCATTTTTAACCCTCACTCGAACGCGAAAAGCGTCAGCGTGTTTTTGATTCCGTCGATCTTGTGAATTCCTTTCGTCACACCGTTCGCGACCTTCTCGAATTTTTCAGCCCGCAGCTTTGCGATGATGTCGTAAGGGCCGGCTACCGTGTATGCCTCGATAACACCATCGATTTTTTTGAGCTCACTTAAAATTTGCTTGATTTTTCCGACCTCCGCATTTATCATAACATATGCTATAGGCATTTTTTTCACCCCTTGACCTTTGGCAGCTTGGCAAGCGCCTCCTTAACAAGTTCAGCTGGGTATTCGTAGTCTATTAATTTACCCCCTATGAAGGCATCGTAGGCCGCGAGGTCGAAGTGACCGTGCCCGCTGTTGTTGAATAGAATGGTTTTCTGCTCGCCTGTTCTCTTGCATCTCAGCGCCTCATCTATCGTTGCCTTAACGGCGTGGGCAGTCTCGGGCGCGACGATGAATCCCTCAGATTTCGCAAAGATCATTGCGGCCTCAAAAACCTCGTTTTGGTGGTAAGCCACCGCATCCATGTAGCCATCGTGAGTCAGCTTGCACAAGAGCGGGGCATCACCATGGTAGCGCAGACCTCCCGCATGTATGGGAGGGGGGATGAAGGCATGCCCCAGCGTGTACATCTTTAGCAACGGAGTCATTTCTGCGGCATCGCCGAAGTCGTAGGTGTATGGCCCCTTCGTCAGGGTCGGGCAGGCCTTTGGCTCACATGAGACCACTTTTAGGTCTGGCTTTTTCCCAGAGAGCTTGTCAGCTAGGAAAGGAAATGCAAGGCCCGAGAAGTTGCTTCCGCCCCCGACGCAGCCAAATATCACGTCGGGGTAATCGTCTATGAGTTCAAACTGTTTTTTAGCCTCCTGGCCGATGATCGTCTGATGGAGCAACACGTGATTCAAGACGCTGCCGAGAGAATATTTAGTATCATCATGCGTTACCGCGTCCTCGATGGCCTCTGAAATAGCTATGCCCAAGCTCCCCGGTGAATCGGGATCTTGCTCTAGAACCTTTCTCCCGTATTGGGTGCGGTTGCTCGGGCTCGGGATGCACTCTGCGCCCCATGCTTCCATCAGGATCCTTCTGTATGGCTTTTGGTCATAGCTTACTCTAACCATGTAGACTGTGCACTTTAAGTTGAAGAGACAAGTGGCGAATGCAAGGGAGCTCCCCCATTGCCCCGCGCCGGTTTCTGTGGTGAGCCTTTGTACCCCCTCCTTCATGTTGTAATAGGCTTGAGCGACTGCGGTGTTTGGCTTATGGCTTCCCGGGGGGCTGACCCCCTCCCATTTATAGTAGATTTTTGCAGGGGTTTTTAGCGCCCGCTCCAGTCTCCTGGCGCGGTAAAGTGGGGTGGGGCGCCATACCCTGTATACTTCCCTGACCTCTTCAGGGATCTGGATGTATCTCTCTTGGCTGACCTCCTGCCTTATGAGCTCCATCGGAAATATCCGCCTGAGCATGTCTGGAGTTATTGGCTCCCCGGTCGCAGGGTTTAAAGGTGGAGGGAGAGGTGTTGGGAGGTCCGCCTGAATGTTGTACCAGTATTTTGGCATTTCGTCCTCATCAAGCAAAATTTTTGTATTTTCCATTTTTCCACCCTTGCAACTCCCTCAATTTAAGCATTGCACTATTTAAAGCTTTTGTGTATAAAATTGTACATTTCTTTAAAAGTCCCATTAAAAATCGACTGACGATGTTGCAAAGCAAATTTGAACTTTCTAAGAGCCCCGCCGAGCTGGCAGATCTTTAATCGCGAAATCTAAATTCAATGCACTCAATTTTTGTGGTGTTTAAAAGCCTATTGTAATGCCCTAGAAACTAATGCCCTAGAAACGCAAGTTAAAGTATTCGTCAGCATTTCATCTAGCATCTAGTATTGCGGGTAAAACATAGCTTGAAGTAATTTTTTTAAGCATGTTTTTATGTTATTCAAAACCTCTTTTAAGTTTTCATTTCGCTCGGGTTTTATGCGTTAAATTTTCTAACCACCTCGTTAGACTCATGGGACAAACCGTACGCATGAAAATTTTTCAAAGGACATCTAAAATTTCTGGGTCGGCGAGGTCGCGAAAAATGTGGTCCGGCGAGTGCTTTAAAATTTCTTCTCTAGAATAAAAACCGGTTATTACGGCTATTGTTTTGGCGCCGTACGGCTTTCCTGATTCAATGTCATGGATTGAATCCCCCACGATCGCGACATCTTTGCCAGAAATTTTTTCGCCCAATTTAAGCCTCGCCTTCTCTAGGGCTATTTTCACGAGCTCAGCCCTGCTTGCCCCCTCTGGGCCGTAAACGAAGATATCGAAGTAGCTCCTAATCCCCGCCCTTTCTAGGATGGATTGAGTCATCCGTTCAGGATTTCCGGTGATTATGCCGAGCACGCGGCCCTTTCCCCTTAGGTTCTCCAGCAGGTTCTTCACTCCCGGCATAAGCTTAATCTCCTCATCGTCCATCGACTCGATGAAAGAATTTTCAAGTTCCCCGATCGCCTCGTCTAGCTTAGATTTCGCGGTTTTGGCGGGAATCCCCTTTAGCTCCGCCAACTCCATGATTAGGTTTGGAACTGTCTTTCCCGCGAATTTAACTTCGGTGATGTCCGCGCTGACCCCAAAAACTTTCTTGAAAGCTTTCCTGTACGCGATTTTGTGGATTTCAAGCGCATCGACGAGAGTTTGATCAACATCGAAGAGGATTAATCTCGGCATTCGCTTGCACCTTTGCTTCGATTTGAACGCTGGAAATCGTCACCCTGACTGCTTTAGCGATCTGAGCAATTTTCTGGTTGAGGAGCCGAATATGTAGTTTTCAATTTTAAAAAGGTCAGCAGGCTCGTCTATGTCTGTGGCGACGGTGAAGGAGCGGTATATCCGAGGGACAACGCCAGCTCGCCTCGCCTCCTCTAAGTGCAGGGGAAAGCTCTCCCCTCCGAATCGAAGCTCTATAATGTCGGGCGGACGGAGAAGCAGAGCGTTCGTTCCGTTGTCCTTGGATGGAGCTATTACAACCTCTCGGTCGGAGGTCGCCATGCTTATCATGTTTTCTATGTCGTAAGTTTTGAGGAAGGCTAGATCTGAGGGCATGAGGAGCACTGAGGTTGCGCCCTTAGAGACGGCTTGAGAAATCGCGAACTTGAAGGCCTGGTTGAGCTCAAAGCCCGGGTCCTTTATCGCCTCGGCACCCATCGCCATTGCAAATTTCAGTACCTCCTCGCTGGGGGAAACAACTATCGTACCGTTGATTGATGGAGCCTCCCTAAGCGTAGAAAGCATGTCCGCGAGCATTGAAAAAACAAGCTCTTGGCGTTGCTCTGACGAGAGGGCAACGCTTAGACTGGACTTAGCTTCATCCAGCCTTTTTACGGGCAGGATCGCCCAAGTTGTCATAAAATCGAAACTATCTGTGAAGGCACGAATCTTTTAAGCTTTGCTAACCGCGCGTTTCCGGCAAAATGAGACCAAAAATCCTTGTGCAAAGCGGACGTTTGGCATTGCTTTCTGCTATGGATATTAATCACCCCTTGAGTAAATATATCTGGGAGGATGAGCGCGGGTAAAGAGGAGATCAAGCGAATGGTGGAGGAGCGTTTAAGGGAAGGGGAAAAAAGGCCTAGCAGGAGAAGGTGGGAGATCTTAATCGTTTTTCTTATCGTGGCATTAGCGATCAGCTTTTTCTTTGCGGTTGGATCGCCCGGCTCAACCGAGGAAAATGTCGGGTTTGAAAAATTTGTTTATTTCGTTGGGCTGAAGTACTTCGGTTCGGACGAAAATTCGCCGATAGAGAACTTTAGAATCGCATTGCCTTACCCAAACTATGGGGATCTGAGCCAGGTCGGAGACGACTTTGAGAGGCTAAAGAAAATTCCTCTTCCTGAGCTTGAGCTGGACAGGTGGAGGCTTGTAGACGAGAATGGAAGGGTTGAGATCGAAAGCGGAAAAGTTTCGGGGCTCACAGGCATGCGCTCGGAGGGGCTAAGGTTAAGCTTTAGTCTAGAGAGGACTTACGTGGCGGTCTTTCGTTTCGGGCCCATGCTCATCCTTGACATAGACAAGCTTTATCCTGGGGAGGCTGTCAAAATTTGGTACGTTTTCGATGTGCCGGCAAGTAGGGCGATCATTTCAAGCGACGATTTAAAAATAAATGAGAATGGTTTGATTATAGATTTTAAGGGCAATCGTGTTACACTTCTCAGTTGGCATAACATAAACCAAGGTGCTCATTTTGTTTCTTTTTCTCCTGTAGTAGAAATAGACTTTCAGATTAGGCTCCAATTAAAGAAATTCAGTGATAATCTAGTAGTAGAAAGGTACGGTACGTCGCTTTTCAGAAAAAATAGATCCCCTGCTTTTTCAGGGTCGATAGGGTGGATCCCATTTTATTCAAAAAATGAGGACCTTGAATTGGTATATGAAGCCTAGTCTCTAGGATAACTTCCAGCAATAAAAGCTGCCAACTCAGCCTCCCTGTAGTTTCCAAACCAAGATATCTGGTCCTTCCCCACCAGAAGCTTTTCATTGGTATCAACGAGGACAACCTGCCAGTCGAAAATTCCGTATTGCGGGTCGATAAAGTGAGCCATATAAGCGAGGCCCGTGAAAACTCTGGCATAGCCGGGGAGGACCGCGAAGGCGGACATTGGATCGTGAGCCAAAGATGTGGTGAAAAAGTACCTAGCCCCTGGCACGTATCGCGGAGAGACGCTTTGAGGCGCGCTCGCTCTTTCATAAACCCCAACCACGGTCCTGCTCTCCTTTGGCGCAAGACTGACGGTTTGAGGTAATGGCGTTACATAACCCTCAACGTTCCCGAAGCTGACCATGTAACTCCCGGAGTCCAGACTCCTTGTTTGGGGCGCCATCCCCCAAGATGCCCCATTGACGAAAACCTCCCCGCTAACCGGAGTTGTTTGTACTGTGAGCATGGCCTTAGTTTGGACGCTCGTCTGAGCCACCTGCGCACTCGGCTCCAGCTTCCATGTTTCAACCCACGAGCTGCTTGAAACAGACCTTTCAGGCTTAGGTAAAGTAAGGAGATCGAGTCTGTACTCAACAGTTTTAACTACTCTTCCATTAGAGTCTCTTGCTGTCACCCTGACTACAGACGAACCCTCTCTCCACTGCTTTGGCGAAAGAATGAGTTCAGCCCTCGAAGGGGAGTTGAAGTTTAGCTTTGAGGAGCTTATATTCGCATCGATCCCGTCATCCGACTCAACCATTATGCTCACCTCCCCAGAGTAGCCATTTAGTGGAGAAACCAGGAGCGTCTCCCGCCTCTGAACCCATCCTCCCAGATAATAGTCTGTTATCTCATAGCGGGTGTGCCTTGAGCCGTAAACAGGGACCCTTATGTCAAAGCCCTCAAGCATCTGCAATGGATGAACTTCCTCGCGATAGACGGGCCTCTCCACCGAGTATCCGACGACCCCGGAAATCGGAAGGTAAACGTCCCAATACTCCCTCGTCTCCACCCAGCCATGCTTCCACTCGTAAATCTCTCTACCCACATAATACCTAGTCCTCGTTTCATAGTGCCCCTCAACCCATCTTTGCTTTGTCACCCAGCCATACACATCTCTAGTCTTTGTCACATAGTAGCTAGGTACCCACTCCCAGTAGCTTATCTGCGTCGTCCTTTGGACCCATCCGTAATCATAAACCCAAACCCAAGCGTGGTCGTTCACCCAAACCCAACCATAATCGTTCACCCAGTACCACCCGCCATAATAGTACCATTCCCAGTGCCCACCTGTGATCACGTATTCCCAGTGCCCGCCGACCTGTCTGTACTCCCAATGCCCACCGACGATCTCGTAGCTCCAGTATGATTGGGTCGCAGTGCGGAGCTCCCACCTGCCAGGCACCCACTCCTGATAACTTTCTATCCCGATTTTCTCGTAGCTCTGGTAAGTCTCCCAATATCCGGGGATGTACTCTTGGTAGGTCTCGGCCCACTTGAAGCCGTTAAACCTGTAGCCCTCGATGTACTCCTCGCCTGTCTGCCAGCCTAGGTACTCAGAGTAGCTTGCCTCCCTCGTCCATTTGCCGCTGTAAACCCACTCCCCGGGGTGATAAACTTGCTGCACTCCCCCGTCGACCCTGTACCCCGCGGACGAGTAAACTCTCGCCATATCATACGAATAAGTCCTCGTCACGTATTTCCAGTCGACAACCCCCTTAAGCTCGGTCACCCTGTAGCCATTCGCCTCGTAATAACGTTTTATTTGGAGGTCAAGCTCGCTTACCCCCGGCCTGTCGTATGGCTCATATCCCAAGAAAACTTTCTTCACATCAAGCTCGGTCCGATACCTCTCTTCGATTTGGCATCCCGCTTCTTCGTAAGCTGCGCGAATTGCATTGTCCTCGGCGCTGAGACCGAGGTGCTTGACCTCTTCATCCACTTTGCCAAGTTGCTCGCTTGAGACGTACGAGTAGCTTGAAGGCAGCCATCCCCTGCTTATCGATCCCGAACTCGGCATGATGAGCTCGAACGGGTTATACTTAAGCATGACCACAACAGAATTGTTTTCCCCAACCCTGAGCTGTCCTCTCACAAGCTTGTTTTCATATCCTGGGGCTGAGACCGTGAGTTCGTATTCGTGCACCTCGCCCTTCGGCATTTGTCCGAATTCCGTTAAAAGCCTGCTCGCCTTGCCCGAGCGATCTGTCTTGAGGTTTAGCGAAACGATTCTGGAGTGGATCTCGCCCGAAACGATTGCGTTGCTTACGGGTTCTCCGGTGTCCTCGTCAACAACAATTATTTCCACACTGGTGTTTTCAATCCCTGCGCTGGTCACATAAGCGACGTAGTCGAGGTCAAAGCCAGCAGCGTAGACCGTAGCAGGAGTTGTCGAGAGCAAAATCGAGATGATTAAAACCAGGGCCAAATGACCCCGGTCCAGCCCCAGTGTCACCTCCACCCCGAATTTTCTCTTGAAAAACCATTTTAAATGCGTTTTGTTTTTTGTGTGAGATTTTCTGCTTTCGAATACAACTTTTCACGCATGAGTTCTAAGCTTAAGACTGAGTTTAAAGCATTAAAACTTATGAGCGTTTTTGGTCGGGTCGGGCTAGATTTGGACCTGCTCACGCGTGCACCGTGGTTCTGTCTTAATGTGAATTTATACCAGCTAAGGTGGAACTCCCAAAGCTTTTGAGAAGCCCCTGATAGCTTTTGAATGTTGCCCCAAACGGCATAAACAGGGCCACCAATTTTGTGCGGGCCAATCAGAGTATTAGAACAAAGGTGCATTCGATTTTTTTAACCTTCTCCTCCCAAGAGCCTTTCTCCCAAACTCCCAAGGGAAAAGCATTTGATTCCATCGCGTGTACACGTGCGCGCTTCCAAAGGTGCTCGTCCTCACCGAGGTCACGCTTTTCAACTTGAAGAACATAATTCAACTGAGAAAATGCCCGCAGAGGAAAATGCTTTCTCGCTTCTGGCTAGGCCGATCCAGATCGCGCTTGAGGAGAGGGGCTTCACCCAGCCAACAGAACCCCAGCAGCGCGCGATCCCACTCCTGTTAGAGGGAAAAAATGTCCTGCTCATAGCCCCCACTGGTACTGGCAAGACCGAGGCGGCTTTTCTTCCAATTTTGCACATGCTCATAACCTCGCCCTCAGAAACCAAGGGGATAAGGTTCATCTACATAACGCCTCTGAGGGCCCTAAACAGGGACATGCTTGAAAGGCTTGAATGGTGGTGCAACAAACTTGACGTCAGGATCTCTGTCAGACACGGCGACACCGAAGTTCGGGAGAGGGCGAAGCAGGCGATAAGCCCCCCGGAGATACTCATCACGACCCCCGAAACCCTTCAGGCGATTCTCGCTGGTTTCGTGATGAGGGGTCACCTAAAGCAAGTTAGATGGGTGGTGGTGGATGAGGTTCACGAGCTCGCAACCGACAAGAGGGGGAGCCAACTCTCCGTGGCATTTGAGAGGTTGCGCGAGATCGCAGGACATGATTTCCAGATGGTGGGGCTCTCCGCGACCATAGGCAGTCCTGAGAAAGTGGCAAGATTTCTTGTGGGCGAGGGAAGACCTTGCGAGATAGTCAGAGTTCCGGTGGCGAGGGACATGGAACTTTTCATATTATATCCTAAAGCCTCCAAGGAGGACATAGCCCTTGCGGAAAAGCTTTTCACATTCCCAGAGGTAGCTTCCAGGCTTAGGACGATTTCAGAGCTTATTCTTTCCCACAGGTCGACCCTCCTCTTCACCAACACTAGGTCAATCGCGGAAATCCTCGCCAGCAGGTTTAAAGTTAAGGACCGCAACTTCCCAGCGAGCATTCACCACGGCTCGTTGTCCAAGCCATCCAGAATAGCTGCAGAACGCGGCCTAAAACTTGGCGAGCTCAAGGGTATAATCTGCACATCCTCCCTCGAGCTGGGCATAGACATAGGCACTGTCGACCTGGTAATACAGTACAATTCCCCAAGACAAGTGACAAGGCTTGTTCAGAGGGTGGGAAGAAGCGGACACAGGATAGGTGGGATGGCGAAGGGCGTCATCATAACCATAGACTCAGATGATGCCCTAGAGAGCGCGGTTATAGCGAGAAGGGCGCTCATGGAGGATCTGGAGGAGGTTGAGATCCCGGAACTCCCGCTCGACGTGCTCTCCCACCAGCTCGCGGGACTGTTGATGCAGGCCAAGGAGTGGAGGCTGGATCAGGCGCTTGCCATGCTGAGAAAGGCTTACCCTTTCAGAAATCTGACAATGGAAAAGCTCAAGGAAGTTTTAACCTTCATGGACTCGATCTATCCTCGCTTGGCAAGATATTCTGAGGGGGCTAATTTGTTCTCAAGGCCAGCCGGCTCCAAGGGGATTTTCGACTATTATTTTGGAAATCTCTCAATGATCCCAGAGGAAAAACAATACCTTGTCATGGACGAGGACAGGGGCGAGCCGGTGGGGATTCTGGATGAATCATTTGTTGCAGAGTACGGGGAGCCCGGGACCAAATTCATAATAAGGGGTGCAGCCTGGAAGATCACGCACGTCATGGGCCAAAGGATATACGTCAAGCCCCTTGATGACCCCGCAGGCGCCATCCCGAGCTGGGTGGGGGAGGAGATCCCGGTGCCATTTAGCGTGGCTCAGGAGGTTGGCGAATTAAGGGGATTCATCGAGCGCAGGGTCAGAGAGGGGGCCCCAAGGCAGAAGATCTCAAGGGAGATATCCCAAAGGTATCCGCTTCGAGAAGACATCGCTGCTAGGGCTATTGAAGATGTGGTAAGGCACGTGAAAAAAGGTTATCCTGTCCCCACTCAAGATAGGATTCTTATAGAGGGGCTAAGCGGGATCGTGCTCATCCATGCATGCCTCGGGCTTAAAGTGAACAAAACCATAGCAAGGTGCTTGGCCCACTTTTTGTCGTCCAAAATAGGGGCAACTGTCGGGGTTCAGCAGGACCCATACAGGATATACCTTTTCTCGGATTCTCTCACTCCCGAGGAGGTATTTGAAACTCTGGAAAAGCTTTCCAGCGAGGACATAAGGGGGGTGATAGTCGAGTCAATATCGGGCACGGCCCTCTTCAGGCACAGGCTCGTTCACGTCGCCAGGAAAATGGGGGTTATCAAAAAAGAGGCGGACGTGAGCGACTCCTTGATAAAGAAGCTTGTGGAGGCATTAAGGGGCACGCCGGTTTTTGAGGAGGCCGTGAGCTACATTTTCTTCCACGATTTGGATGTGGAGAATTCGAGGAGAGTGCTGGAAAAAATCAGGGGAGGGGATTTAAAAATTGAGATAGTCCGCCCCGGAGAACCCACGCCGATCGCTAGGGTTGGGCTTGAGGAGATGGGCAGAAGACACGACTTAATTGCCCCAAAGAAGTTAAGACGCCTGATGCTTGAGACAGCAAAGGCGAGGTTGCTCAGCGAGGCGAGGGTTTTCGCTTGCACGCGGTGCTGGCAGCACGTGAAGCTTATGAAGATAGACGATCTCGAAGATGAGGTAAGGTGCCCGCTGTGCGGCTCTGAGCTAGTTGGCATGACCGTCCGCGGGGAGGATGAGGTCAAGACCATCGCTTACAGGAGAGGAAAGGTCACGGGAGAAAAAGAAAGGACGATCTTGAACGAGTTGAAGAAGTCTGCTGAGCTCATCTCCCGTTACGGCAAGGCGGCGGCGATCGCGCTCACAGGGAAAAATTTGGACTACAAAAAGGTAGCCTCGATCCTATCCCAAAGGCGCGAAATTTCGGATAGGCTTTTCGAGCTGATAATTGAGGCGGAAAAGGAGGCGATGATGAAGGGGTTCAGATGAGTATCCCAAAAATTCATAAGCGGTCGTGTCCCTTTTGTAGTGAGGTAAAATGAGGGCGTTGATTTTAGCAGGGGGTTTTGCCACTCGACTTGGCCCGCTGGGCGAGCAAATCCCCAAGGCGATGATAGTGGTGAACGGCGAAACTGTACTTGACAATTTGTTGGGGAAGCTAGCTGCAGAGAAGGTAGAGGCAACAATCCTGACAAACCGAAGATTCGAGAATTTTTTCACAGATTACGAGAACGTCCTTATCGAGGATGCGAGGAGGGAAGAGGAAAAACTTGGGGCTGTCTCAGCAATAAACCACGCCATAGAAAAACTGGGCATAGACGAAGACGTCTTCGTGATAGCCTCCGACAATTATTTCTCCTCCGATTTCAGGGAATTCCTTTCGAATTATTCGGGTGAGCCTCTGATCGGAGTCTACTATGCGGGTGACAGCCCAGAAATAAAACTTGAGGAGATGGGCACCATAATGTTTGATGGCTGCGGGAGCTATCCTCCGCCTAAAAAGGTGTTCACCATAACCAAATTTCTTGAAAAGTCTAAGCAGCCGGTGAGCAAATACGTCGCAACGGGAGCTTACATACTCCCCAGATCAATTTTTCCAATTTTAAAGGAATACTGTAAAGGGAGGAAGAGAGATCATCTGGGCAGCTTCATAGAGCACCTCCTAGAGAACAAGGTGCGGGTGAAGGGGTTCCTGTTCGAGGGCAAGTGGTTTGATGTCTCGCACGTAAGTTACCTTCGTGTGTTCAGCTCCGGGAGGCTCGTGAGGACGGACGAGAGGTACATAGTTTCCGATCTCACGCTGGGCGAGCTTGTCCTTAGGCTTGTGATCCTTCACCCGGGGAAATCGACGACTGGGCACAGCCGTCAGGGGAGTGAAGTGTACTTTTTCATAGAGGGGCAGGGACAAATCGAGGTAAACGGAGAGGTAAAGCCTGTGAAAAGCAAAGATATGGTCCCAATCAACCCGGGTGAGTTTCACAGAATACATAACAATTCGGACAAGGATTTGATCTTCATCAATGTTTACGAAAGACGCGCGTGATTGAGATCTCCGATTTTTCTGTGTCTTCAAGCTGGCCACCAGACGAGGCTTGAACACCCATGTTTAAGGTGAAAAAAATCACTGAAAATCCCACTTTTTCAAGCAAAATGCAGTTCCTCAAACCAATGGGATCTGCTAAAATATATCCTCAGAGATTTCAGATACAATTTGTGAAAAAGATAGGCGCGACAGCGTGATCAAGTGAGAATGATTGAGCTGATAGTGCTGGTCACGTTTCTTTGCCTCGCCTTAGGCGGATCGTTCCTTCTTTTGACCCCTTCTTTTAAGATCACCGCTCTTGAAATAGCCCCCACCCAAGCCAAGCCAAACGAACCGGTCAAGATATCATTTGAGATAAAGAACGATGGCATCTTGACGGGCACGTACATCGCCAGCCTTTGGGTGGATGACGAGCCTGCGAGGACCAAAATTATTGAGGTCCCAGGGAGAGGGACGAGGATAGAAACTTTTGAGATTGTTAAGGACATCCCTAAAATTTACTCAGTCAGGCTGGATGGCTTAAGCGGGAGCTTCAGGGTGCTCAGCCCCGCTAAGTTCGAGGTGATTGATCTAAGCCTCCAGCCTCAGGAGGCAATTGTCGGGGAGGAGGTAAGCGTCCTAGCGACGGTGAAGAACACTGGGGAAGCTGGTGGAACATATGCCGCCATCTTGACGGTGGACGGAGTCGAGGAGGAGATAAGAAACGTGGAATTTGCGGGTGGTGAGTTAAAAACACTCACATTTAAAATCGTGAAAAACGAGCCAGGGGATTACACAGTCGGCGTGGGAGGATTGACCAAAATTTTGACGGTGAGGCGGGGTGTTACCGTATCTTTTCAGGGGGGAGAAATTTCAGCCACGGAAAACATAATGCTACATTTTGAGTGGACGTATGGGCGTTTGAAGCCGAGGCTGGACTTTTTGCTCCCGAATGGGTTGTATGAATATTACAGAAACAGGCCCAGATTGCCCACGAGAAATTATTCCGTTTACGTCACTGACCCTAAAGATGACAATTATCTCGTCAAGCTTGTCAAGGGGTTTAACGATCTGGCTTTGAGGTACAACCTCCCGGAATCCGAAAAAGTTAATCTGATGATAGCCTTTGTACAGAGCATGCCTTACGTACCGGATAATGTGTCCACATCCTACGATGAGTACCCAAGATATCCCATAGAGACGCTCGTGGACAACGGGGGTGACTGTGAGGACACCTCGATCTTAATGGCCTCCCTTCTCCAGATGATGGGTCATGATGTCGCCCTGATAGAACTGCCCGGGCATATGGCGGTGGGCATCTCAGGCAAATTCAGCGGCTTTTACTACGAGTTCGAGGGCAAGAAGTATTTCTACATAGAAACGACCGGGCGCGGGTGGAGGATCGGGGAGATGCCTCCCGAGTTCACAGGCTTAAAGGCCAATTTATATCCCCTCAAGCCAATTCCCGTGCTCACTCATACATGGGGGGCAAAGCAGGTTTCATCGGAGATAATCGAGTTGTCGATCGAGGTTAGAAACGATGGGACAGCAATTGCTGAGAATGTCTACGTGCTAGCCGGCTTCGACGCAGGGGAGAACAGGCTCTGGAACGCTAGGGAAAGCGAAAGATTTGATCTGCCGCCTGACTCAAAAGCCGATGTAACTTTGCACCTCACCATTCCCAAAGATAAGTTCGTAAGATTAATCGTCCAGATTGTCTATCAAGGATACGCGGTGGATCAGAGCTACTCGAACTGGTTTTCAACTTAGCCCAATAAAGCGTTCACAAATATTCAACGCACTTTTTTACATGGCTCAAGAAAATTATTGTTAAGCTTCATTTGAAATTCCACTTTTCCCCGCAGACTCTTTGGTTATTCCGTTTCCTGCGCCCCCAGGATCATGTTGATTAAAGCCCTCTCATCTACTTCGGCCCTTGTTCTCCACCCGAGAAAAAGCATGCCATCTTCAGACTGGTGGAGATAGCCCAACCTTATGAAGCGTTCAAGGCCAAGCTCGACTTTCCAGTCCAAGAATTTTTCCCTCAAAACGTCCTCGACCTCCTTTCTTGGAACCTTCCCCTGCCTAGAGATTATAAGGGCTATCGTCGAAGCAAGCGCTGCGACCTCGTCTATCCTCCAGCCAGACGCCTGCACATCCGATGGGGAAATTGAACCGGCTAAAACTATGTAAAATCTCGCCCTCTCCATGTCCTCCATCGTTGGCTTTTCCGGCTGGCCAGATTCGAAGACGCTTTTCACCTCAAGCCCCAAGGGCTCAAGCTGGGAGTTCAAGAGCTTTAGTATTTCAGTAAACTTGCCGCCCAGAGCGCGCCTTAGCTCCCACCCCCTTACTCCGGGAAGCCTATGCCTCTGGAAGAGGAGGAGCTGTGCGGCCTTTTTAACCTTTCTCCTCATCTCCTCAATCTTATCCTCTTGCTCCGCCATGGGTTCACCTAGGGCTAGTTATTTTTTAGCAATTTTCTCCTTCACCTTTTCCCATTGCTCTTTGTTCATGGCTATGGGCACTGAAACCGCCTGCTTTTGTGACGCCTGCACTGGTTTTTTGAATGGCACTATGAATCTCTCATCCTTAATGGGATCGACTTCGAGTGTCCCGTACCCCAGCGTCAAAAGAAAACTAGTCAGATAGGCCCTCCTAAGGGTTTCCTCATACGAGTCGGCGAATATAAACTCCCAGTAATCTATTTTCCCCCCCGCAGCTTTTTCCTTTAACTCGTCCCAGAGTTCATTCAGCATTTGGTTAAACGCGGTCTCCGAGACAAACCCGAGCCTCAGGAGCTCTTCAAATGGCATCTCCCCCATGCCCTCCGGAGATGGCAGCCCCTTCCCCCTCCCCTCCAGGGGCGTCAATTTTCTCCAGTATTCCAGCCCCTCCTTGAGCCTTCCCAGCGTAAGCTGCTCTAAAGTGATTATTGGGTGCCAAGCCCTTGCGAGCGCGTTCGCCAAGGTCTCGCTTCTCAAGCTCCTGATCTTCAACTCAACCAAAAGTGGGTCTAAGAAAAGCCCGGTCGAGCGGTATTTAACCCACCTATCTTGAAGTTTGATTAAACTAGCCAGTTTATTCACAGTTTTCGCGTCAAGCACGAGCTCAGGAGGTTTTTTCCACATCCGGAGGTACTCCCTTAGCTTCTCAAACTCCCGCCTGACGTTCACGTCGAACGGGTCCCCCCCCTTTGCCTCTATGCTCTCGCATAGGTCGATTATCCTCAATAGCTCCTCCATTGCCCTCTTTTTACTGCTCCGCTCCAATTTCAGTCACCTTTGCAATCGATTTTCCCCTAACGTTCTGCACGAGTATGACGTGTGCCCTCTCGCTTAGCTCAGTCAGCTGGCTAGGGGTTATGACGATGTATTGGTTGGACGAGTCCTGCTGGGAAATTGAGACGAGCATTCTTGTTATAAGCTCACGATTTCTAGGGTCCATGTGGACATCGAACTCATCCACTGCCCTGAAAGGAGATTTTATGTGCCTCTGCAGGGCTAGCAGAAATGCCATCGTGCACACGCTTCTTTCACCCCCGCTCTGCGTCAGCGCGTCAAGCACGGAGGGAGTTGCCCCCCTGAACCCCACCAGAAGCTCAAGCCCAGCTTCCTCAATGTCCTCCATGTTTATGAGCCTGACCCTCCCATTCGCATCTGCAAGCGAGAGGATTTCTGAGTAAGTTTTATTTATCTCCTCAACTATTTCCTCAAGCTTTCTCCTCCAAAGGTCCTCCCTTAGTTTGATCTCCTCCAATGCCTTTTTCCGGTTCTCCGCAACTATTGACGCCCTACGCTTAAGTTCTTCGAGCTGCCCCTGCAAAAGATCATACATCTTTTCTGCTTCCTCGGAAACTTCTCCAAGAGAGGCAAGTAAAGCGTTAGTGACCTTTATCTCCTCAAGTATCTCCTCCGGGTTTCGCTGGGTGTCAACTCTTGGCCCAACAGCCTGCGCACCCGCCATTATTTTAAGGAGTTCCTCTTCTTCCTCCTTTGCCCTCCTCTCAAGCCTCCCGATCTCATCCTCGATTAACTCCTTCTTGAATTCAAGCACGGCCCTTCTTGCCTCCTCCTCAGCGAGGCCATACACAGCTTTGCGAATTCTCTCCTCCGCCCTGCCAAGCTTTGCCTGTGCCTCAGAGATTTTGGCCTCAAGTTTTCCCAAAAGCTCCCTATCACTTTCAACGCCCGCAAATATCGTTCCTTCAAGCTTGAAGCTAGCAAGGTCAGGATTTTTAAGCTCGGCAGAAATTTTTTCTAAGATCGACGAAGCCGCCTCAATGCCTGCTTTTTCCTTTTCTGCCTCGAGCAAACCGAAAAATATCCTCTTCTGCTCTACCTGCAGTTCATCAAATTTTTGCCTAAGCTGCTCGACCTCAAGCCTCGCCTTTTCGACCCTCTCCATAACCCTCGTCAGTTCCTCCTTCTTTTGCTCTATCCTGAGTTTGATGTCCTGGATCAACCTTTCCTGTTTTGCCACGTTCGCCCATGCATGCTCCCGCTGCAAGAGATCTCTTCGCTCCAAAAGCTCCTTCCGGCGCATGAATTTTTGATACTCGCCCCGCCAGTAGTCCAGGGTAAGACCTGCCTTCTCCAAAAGCTGGGATATCGACTCCTCCTCGCTTACGATTCCTGCAAGCTTCTCCTTAGCCTCCAATATTTTTTCTCTCATGGGGAGCAACCCGACCGCATCCTCCACCATCCTGAGCTTTTCCTGGGGCGAAACTATGCTGAATTGCTCGATGACGTTTTGATGCATTATTATAAGCATGTTGTCGGGGTTTATCCCAAGCTTGGAGAGAAGCATCTCCACCTCCACCTTTTGTCTAGTCCTGTAGTTGACCTCAAACCAGTATGTGCCATCGTTTTTCATGTACCTAGAGATGATAACCCTGTCGGAGTCAATATGGGGAATCGGCCTTGAACCGTTAATGCGGGAGTTGTCAAAGACGACAGAGACCCTTGCGAGGTCTTTTCCCCACCTTATCAGGTCGCTCAGCTTTCTTGATCGCTCAGTGTAAGATTGTCCTAGAGCTAAGGAGGCGGCGAGCAATATGGATGATTTGCCCGACCCGTTGGGCCCGCAAATCACGTTCAAACCTGACGACAAAGGGATTCGGGCGTACTCATAACTCATGAAATTTTCAAGTATGATCTCCTTAATTATCGCCGCCCTTTGCCCACGCCCGATTTCCTGCGCCGCCATCTTTTCACTAATTAACTGTTGTCCTAAAAATTATAATCAATATTTCTGCCGCTTTTGGTGGAGCAAATGAAGCTCTGGTGAATGTAATTTAAATGTTTGTGGCACGACCGAGCTTGTAGAAGAATTCTAAAACAACAATCTTTAATTTTACGATCATTATTCACATCGTCCTTTTTGGCGTCCTCATCGAACGCCATTTGCGTTTTTGGACGACTGAATTCAACCATTTCGCCGAACTATTTCAGGAGGGCGCATAGACAAGGAGCGCGAAGAGGTTGTGCAAAGAAACCCTAGCGCATAAAAGTTTAGATGCCATTCTATCGAGCCTTGCCCTAACCTCATCTCCAAACCTGTTGATGAGGGCGCCTATGGTGTGCTCCTCTTCAAACCTCTTCCCATAGCCCGTCCTCTCCTTCCATTGCTCATACCCGAGTTCATGAAAAATTTCCACTTGCTCCTTCCATGCGGGATATCTTAGTCCGCCCTTGGGCGTCGCGCTTTCCTGGGGCTTTATCACGGGTTCCACACCCATTTCTGCGAGTCCTTGTATGTTCTCCCTAGAGCTGAAGGCGCTGTCTCCGAAGAGCTTACGGATTTTTACTTGAACTGAATCCA
>Ga0080004_1133186_pt1 | contig 36503 bp, 48 predicted proteins | sample WasSprMetagenome_FD_69207 | JGI IMG/M metagenome (GOLD analysis project Ga0080004, IMG submission 69207) | Sulfidic aquatic microbial communities from Washburn Spring, Yellowstone National Park, USA - WS (SPADES assembly) (version 2) | ecosystem: Environmental > Aquatic > Thermal springs > Hot...
TTTAGAACCAGTTGTTATTCTCAATGCTTTTTGCTTCCTTTCAAGTATTTTGTCTGCCGTTACTAAACCTATATCCAAAATCTCTCTGACAGCAGCTATAATTTTCGCAGCTTGTGCCTCACCAATTTCAGCAATGGCAGCGAGTTCCGAAGGAGAAATAACAGCAATTGCCATCGGGTCTGTAAAACCAACTTCTCTTAATTTTTCAGCTGTTTTTGGTCCTATTCCAGGAATGTCTTCCAATCTAATTTCTTTCTCACTCATTTTCTAACTCCTCCACCAATTTATAACTTTCTTCTGTAGGATTAAAAGGTTTGATATTAGTTGCTACCATTTCTAATCTATCATACATATCATTTTTCTTCACTCTTCCTTCTACGATAATTTCTTTTCCTAAAAGTCTTTCCTCGAGAAAACTTTTTCTCTTGTCTTCTTCAATTTTTTCTAACTCATCAACACTTATTCCTGCTAAAGTTTCTGCTAATTCTCTAAAAAATGAAACCCTTATATCGCCTGTACCATCATCAATCAAAGTGGGAATTATCATTATCTTTTCTCCATTAGAATTGTACACATAGTTTGCTTTGAAGATTTTTACTATGAAGCCTGTTATTTCAAAATTTCCAGGTCTTATGTCTTTAATTTTAACTTTTTCAAAAGAAGAAAACTTTTGAACAAGCTCTTCGGCGCTAGGAATTTCAGGAATTTCTGTATCCAAAACTTTAAGCATCCCAAATTTGCCTAAAGAAACTTCTACCTCTCCATAAATTCCTTCTCTAGCGAAACCATTTATTACTTGAACTAAAGATCCTACGGTGACCTTTTTTTGGTCAATAAAATTTACTTGTTCATTCCAAAGAGGTATTTTTACATAACCTGTAGAATCTCCAACAAAAAGGTTAACAACTTTACCTTTATTTCCAACACCAAACTCAACAATTCTAGAAATTTTGAAAACTCTTCCGATAAAGCTTACCTTTCTCATTCCTGGAAGTATGCTTGATATTGTTACCCTTCTTCTTGGAGAAGGAAGTTCTATTCCCAATTCTCTAGCTACCAAATAAATAGCTCCTTCTACAGTTATCAAATTGTCAAGCTCGCTAATTTTCTTATCTATTCTTTTCATCAATTCTTCTCTACTCAAACCAGATCTTTTCTCCAATTCTTGTAAAAGCTCTTCAACTCCCATAAATGTTTTTAGAATTAAAGATTATAGATTTAGATTTTTTCTTGCAAGCTTTATATCATCTTGCAAAACGGTATTTCTCTTAGCATGTTCAGCATATGCCTTTGCTTCTTTCAAAAGTAAAAGAGCTTTCTCTTCCACATACTTTGCCAAATATTCAGCTGCTTCAGGAGACACTCTTTTAGCTCCAAATTTCTTCAAGAATTTGTCAAATGTCTCTCTCTTTAGTATCATAAATTTATTTTTACCTCCTAAATAAACCACTTTACTTCATCAATTCTCCATTTTGGTCTTATCAAATCCTCGAAAGGTCTATCAAAACCTCTTTTATAAGCAAGCAAACCAGCATATGCTATCATAACACCATTATCAGAGGAATATTTAGAAGGAACGACATAGAATTTTGCTCCTCTTTCCTCACACATCTTATTCATCATTTCTTGTAATCTTTTATTAGAAGCAACTCCGCCTACTAACAAAATCTCGTTTTTTTCGGTATGAGCCAATGCTCTTTCAGTAACTTCAGTTAGCATTGCAAAACAAGTTTCTTGTAAAGAAAATGCTATGTCTTCCTTGCTAGCTCCTTCTGAAATTAACTTCAAAACAGCTGTTTGAATTCCGCTAAAAGAAACATCCATACCTTTCACAGCATACGGCAAATCAATATAATTTTTCCCATTTTTTGCAAGCTCTTCTATTTTTGGTCCACCTGGCATTGAAAAACCGAGCGCTCTTGCAATAGTATCGAAAAGGTTTCCAATTGTTATATCTTGGGTTTCGCCAAAAACTTTGTAAGAATCGTTAACAAAAGCTAAAATTGCATTGTGGCCTCCAGACAAATAAACAACGACTGCATCTTTACATCCGGTTAAAAGTCTTCCAATTTCAATGTGGCCAATTCCATGATGTACTTTTACTAAAGGTTTATGGAATTTCTCAGCCAGTTCTTTTGCAAATTTTGCAGTAAAAAGAAGCGGAGGTGGTAAACCTGGTCCCGCTGAATAAGAAATTATATCTATTTCATCAAAACTAATACCAGCAGAACTTATAGCTCTTTCTAAAATTGTTTTTGATACTTCCTCATGATGTTTTCTTGCATCAGAAGGAATAATACCCTTTCCTTCTGGAGGTTTGTAAACATCTCTTTCATCTGCTAAAATTCTTCCATCTTCAGAGACAATGCCTACACCAAAAGTATGAGCTGTTCCCTCTATTCCAAGCGATATTAATTTTCCCTCTCTCATTCTTCTCACTCCATAAACATATTAGCAAAAGAGAATATGAAATATGAGAGTTGAAGAATTAAGAAATTTTGGATTCGCCGATAAATGGATTGAAAAGATAAGAAATAAGAAAATTGAAGAATTTTATCCCCCTCAGGAAGAGTTTATTAAAAGAAGGTTGTTTGAAAAAAGTTGTATAGTTTCCACTCCTACGGCATCAGGAAAAACTTTAATGGCAATATTAGCTGCAATTAAAACTTTAGAAAAAGGAAAGAAAGTTTTGTACACTTCTCCTCTGGTTGCATTAGCGTTTGAAAAATATGAAGAATTTTTAAAATTTTTTAACGAATATAAAGTTGCCATATCTGTATCAGATTTCGATTCTAGTGATCCTTGGCTTCAAAATTATGATCTGATTGTTGCAACAAACGAAAAAGTAGAGTCATTGATCAGACATGGTGCTGAGTGGATTAGAGATGTAGGTTTATTGATTTTAGATGAGATTCACCTACTTACAGACTTTTCTAGAGGACCTACTCTAGAAATTTTAATAACAAAAATGAGGAAAATTGTAAAAAATATTCAAATAGTTGGATTATCTGCAACCATAAGAAATGCTGAAGAATTAGCAGAGTGGCTTGATGCAGAGCTTCTAAAGAGCGATTTCAGACCTGTAAAACTTTATCAAGGTGTTGCATATGATTCAAAAATAAAGTTCCCTGGATATAAGACGATAGAATTAGATAAAGAACTTGATTTAGAAGAAGCAATAGTTGCTGACACGCTAAACAAAGGAAAACAAATTTTAATATTTTGCTCAACAAGAAAGTCAACAGAAGCATTAGCAGAAAGATTGTCAAAAGTTGTTAGTAGTAAACTTGGAAAAAGCGATTTAGAACTTCTAAAAAAGCTTTCTGAGGAAGTTGAAAATGTTTTAGAAGTTCCTACAGAGCAATGTAAAAAATTAGCTAAGTGTATTAAAAGCGGTATAGCTTTTCATCATTCTGGATTAGTTGGAAGGCAAAGGAGATTGATTGAAGAGAATTTTAGAAATGGATTGATAAAAGTTCTAGTTGCAACTACAACTTTAGCAGCTGGTGTAGATTTACCAGCTTTTAGAGTTTTGATAAAAGAAGCAAAAAGATATCATCCTCTTTATGGCTCAATCTACATCCCTATCCTTGAATATTACCAGATGATTGGTAGAGCTGGAAGACCTAGATACGATAATTATGGTGAATCGATAATAATTGCAAAAAGCGAAGACGATGCCGAAGAATTGATAGAACGGTTTATTTTTGGTGAACCAGAACCAATAACATCTAAGTTAGCTTCAGAGCCTGCTTTGAGAATGCATATTCTAGCTTTAATAGCTAGCGATTTTTGTAAAAAGAAAAAATCTATATTTGACTTCTTTTCGTCAACATTCTTTGCTTTTAAGTATGGAGATCTCTCAATTATAGAAGAAAGAGTAGATGATATCCTACAATCTTTGAATGAATGGTCTTTCATAACAATTAATGGAGAAAAATTGGAAGCTACAAGACTTGGAAAAAGAATCTCAGAATTGTACATTGATCCCCTAACTGGTAAAATTTTTGTTGATGGTTTAAAATCAAAAGAAAGATTCACTGAATTTTCATTCTTACAGCTTATTTCTTCTTCAATAGAGATGAAGCCTTTGCTATCAGTTAGAATGAGTGAATTGGATGAAATAGAATCTACTATAGAATCAAGAAAAGAAGAAATATTGATTGAGGTTCCTTTTGATGAGTATGAATATGAAGAGTTTGAAAAGAGTGTGAAGATGGCTAAAATTTTGGAAGATTGGATCAATGAAAAAACTGAAGAAGAAATAATGCAAAAGTATTCTTTAACTCCTGGAGAACTCTATTCTCGCTTGCAAATAGCGGATTGGCTTCTCTATTCTTTGCATGAGATTGCATTAGTTATAAGGAAAAAAGAAGTTTTAACTCAATTGAAAAAGTTGAGAGTAAGGATTGAAAAAGGAGTTAAAGAAGAAGTTCTACCTTTAGTCGTTCTAGAAGGAATAGGAAGAGTTAGAGCTAGAAGATTGTACAATGCTGGTTTCAAATCTTTGGATGATTTGAGAAAAGCTCCTCTAGAGAGTATAGCAAGGGTTGTTGGTGAAAAAATTGCAATTAAGATTAAGAACCAATTAGAGGGTAAGAAAGAAGCTAAAGAAAGGCAAACTTCTTTGTTTTCTGCTGTTTAAATTAATTCACTCTCAGTTACTACGACAAAATCTCCTACTGACTTGACTGCTGAGAATGGTATCAGTGGTCTTCCCTTTGAATCTGTTTTAACATTCAAGTCCAACAAGCTTCTTGTTGCATCTTCAACCACTATGTTCAAAAGTTCTCCTGTCTCCGCTATAAACTCTATATTCCCTACAACTCCAAGCTTCTTTCCGGTTTCTGAGCTTATTATCGCCTTTCCTACTACATCTGAAACTCTAACATTTTTTAGTGGCATTTTTTCACCTTTATTTTATTTAGAAACCAAATAAATAAAGATTATGGTTAGATGTTTTATAGCAGTCTATCCAGTAAAATCTCAAAAAGTTTTTGAGTTACAAGAAAAAATTGGAAAACTAATAGATGGGAAAGAAGTTGAGAAAGAAAACATGCACATTACTCTTTCTTTTCTTGGAGAAAAACAAGAAAGTGAAATAAATGAAATAAAAGAGAGGTTAGATAAAATAGCAAAAAATAGTTATAAAAGAGAGACAATTTTAACGAGAGTTAAATTCATTCCAAATGAGAGATTTTTTAGAGTAATAGCTATAGATGTCGCTGGTTTAGAGGATTTGAGTGAGATTATAGAAAAAGAAGTTGGTGGGGATGTTAAACCTCCGCATCTTACCTTGTTTAGAGTAAAAAATGTTAAAGATAAAAAAGCTTTATTAGAGTTTGGAAAGATTGAGATAAATGAAAAAATTTTTGTTGATAAAATAAGTCTCATGAAAAGTACATTAACGCCTAAAGGCCCTATCTATGAAGTTATTGATTCTTTTGAGCTTTCCTCAGATCAATAGGTTTATGTAATCTCTTTCGGTGAAAATTCCTTCTATTTCGTTTTTTTCATTAACTATAAGCATAGAGCTTATCTTCTTATCTCTCATCTCTTTCAAAACATTTGCCAAAGATTCTGTTTTGTTGACTCTGATTGGATTCTTAGTCATTACTTCAGAAATTCTCTTATTCAAAAAGTTTTCTGAAAAGGAGCTCTCAACTAACTGCTTGAAGAGAAGAGTAGAAGTTACGTATCCTACCAATATCCTATTATCTACAACTGGAAGTCTTCTATACTTTCCATTTACCATGGTCCTAATAACTTCTCTAACACTAAAGGATGGTGGTACAAAAAATGGTTTTTTTGTCATAACTTCTTCTACTGTAAATACTTCAAATGGGCTAAAATCTTTTGAAGCTAAAATGAAGTCTGTCTCAGAAACCATACCAACAACTTTTTTATTCGAGATTACAGGCAATCTTCCTCTTTTTGAGATTTTCATTTTCTGTAAAACGAATTCTATTGTTTCGTTTGAATCGCAACTCACTACTTCTCTTGACATTATATTTTCTATAGTAGAGTTCATATTTCCTCCACTAATCATAAAATTAAAAATATCAGTTATAGTTACCACTCCTAATAATTGCATTTTCTTATCTACTGTCGGTAAACTTCTATGTCCGCTAATAGAAAGTTTTTTGCAAACATCAATTATTTTCTCTCCTGAAAAAGCTACTACTGGATTTTTAGATGAAATTGAAAGAATTTTATCTTTTCTATTTATTCCTACTTTTTCAAGTTGAACTTCAACCATATGAAAATTTAGAATTTAAAAACTAATCTTTTTCTTCCAAATCTTTACAACTTTCGCAAAGCCATCTTCCATTAACATAGTAAAGTGTGTCAGAATAGTTTCCACATTCTTCGCATATTCCACTAATTCTTCCTTCAGTTCTCTCTGGCTCAAAACCTTCTTCCTTTAGCTTTAATCTTTCTTCTATTATATTGATAAACTCTGGACCAACTCTTGCTATATCAGTATCAGTAATAATTCCTACCAATTTTCCATTCTTAACAACTGGTATCCTTTTTATCAAATTCTTTCTCATTAATCTGGATGCTTCAACTATCTCATCTTCGGGAGAGATTGTTATTATCGGAGATGACATAACTTCCTTAACTTTTACTTTCTTTGGGTCTTTTCCTTTTGATATGACTTTTTCTAAAACATCACTATCAGTAAGAATTCCTATTGGTTTACCTTTCTTCAAAACAACTACATAACCTCTTCTTTCTTTAGCCATTTGTTTAGCTGCATGAAAAACAGTTTTGTTTTCTTCTATTGTATTTACTTTCTTTGACATCAAATCTTTTACTAACAATGGCATTGATTTTATTCGTTTTTTAATATAAAAACATTTTTACTAAGAGATATTCATTTTAGATAATTATCTAAGCGAGATTGGCAAGAAATTCTTTAAATGGAGTTCCTTTTCCTCTCTCTAACACTTCTTGTGGCTTAAAAACCTCTATATCGCCGTAACCAAAATCAACCAAAACATAAAATGGAAAACCACTGAGTTTTTCTTGCATATATCCATAATAATAAAGCTTTTCTTTTTTTGTCGATTTTATTTGGAAAAATATGCATTTTCCTTCCTTTATACAAACCAAATCTACTTCACCAAAACTTCCACCAGATCTTATAACAATCCAGCCTTCTTTTTCTAAAATTAGTCTTATTTTTCTTTCAACTCTATATCCCTTTGATTTAGCCTTCATAATTTGAGTTAAATTCCATTTTATAACCATTTGGCAAGTTGTCTAACAAGAACTTTCCTTTTCTTGTTATAACATAAATTCTTCCCTTTTTTCTCTCAGGATTAATACAATGAACTAATCCTCTTCTTTTTAATTCACTTAACTTTGTGGAAATGTTTGATAGAGAAATTTTTAAAAATTTTGAGAGACTTGTTGGTGTTTCATGCCCCATTTGCAAAGCGTGTAAAACTTTTCTTGAGATAGAAGAGGAAATCAAATATCCCAAATCTTCAGCATATCTGGCTATCTCTTCCGAAACAGCCATTTATTTAATATTGTACAGGTTATATTTTAGCGTTGCTATAAGATACTTATAACTTACTTATAACCAAGAAATTATAACCAAGAAACTGAAAATAAAACATTTCATCTAAAACTAAATTTTAAAACCTTAAGCAACTCTAAGAGTCTCTAATAATCTTGGGGCATAAGCCTCTGTTTTGAATATTCTTTCTATTGCATTGGCGAGCGCTATTGTCTTTTCTTCTTCACCATGTACAGTAAAAACTCTTTTTGGTTTTGCAGTTAAATTGCCAATGTAAGCTAATAACTGTTTTCTGTCAGAATGAGCGCTTAAACCATCTGCAGTATAAACTTCCATGTTTATTTTTAACGGAACTATTTTTCCATTATCCTCTATCGGAACTTCTCTCCATCCTTTTTGTATTTTTCTTCCAAGAGTTCCTTCTGCCTGATATCCTACAAATATCAAAGTGTTTTTAGGATCTTCTGCCAAATGTTTCAAATGCTCCAATACAGGACCTCCATTCAACATTCCACTTGTTGAGATAATAACACAAGGTCTATCATTCCAAGCTTTTTCTCTTTCAGAAGGTGAAGATATTCTCTTAAATATTGGTGATAAGAATGGGTCATTTCCACTTATTGCCTCTTTCATCATTCTCTTTCCATAATATTCTGGATATGCAGTAAAAATTCCATTTGCATCCCAAATCATTCCATCTAGATAAATTGGATATAGGAAATTGTGCTTCACTAAAACTGTCATCACTTCTTGGGCTCTTTCTACAGAAAAGCTTGGTATTAAAACTATTCCTCCTCTTTCCATAGTCCTATTAACAACTTGCATAAATTGTTCTTCTACTTCTTTTCTAGATGGCATTACATCTGTTTTTGCCCCATAAGTAGATTCTATTATAAGCGTTTCCACTCTTTGGAAATTTGTATATGCAGGATCTAATAAATTTGTCTTTCCAAACTTTTGATCTAAAGCATAAACAATGTTGTGCCATCCATCACCAATATGCAAATGAACTAAGGCTGAACCAAGAATGTGTCCGGCATTATAGAAAGTTAACCTGACATCTGGAGATATGTCAGTAACTTCTCCATAATCTAGTGTTATAGCTCTCTTAACAGCTTCTTTTACTCCTTTTATAGTAAATAGAGTTTTAGATGAACTTCTTTGCATCACATCAATAAAATCTAACCAAAGTAATGTCGCTAAATCCAAAGTTGGTTGTGTCATGTAAAGTGGACCATCATAACCCATTTCATAAATTACTGGAACAAAACCAACATGATCTAAGTGAGCATGAGAAATAACAATTGCATCTATTTCGTTTATGTTAAATTCTGGTATGTTCAATATAGGATAACCATTTGAGCCGCCAGCAACAATCCCAGCATCCACCAAAATCTTTGATTTTGGAGTCTCTACGAGTAAGCAAGACCTACCAACTTCTCTTGCTCCTCCTAAAAATGTTAACCTTATTCTCTTTCTATCTATATCTCTTGATTCAAAAATCTTCTTTCCAATTTTGTTTAAAAAATCTTTTCTAAAATCTACTTCCTCATGCATCATCTTTCTTATTCCATCAACAACCTTTGATTCGATTAATGGAGCTCTCTCAATTTTAGGTTGCCAAAGAGTTTCTTCTTTAATTTTCTTAACAATCTCTCCACCCTTACCAATAACATAGCCTATTTTCTTTGCATAGATGTTCACTATACTTCTTTCTTTTTCAAAAACAATGTCCTTTATTTCAGCGTCTTGAGGAGCCAACTCATAAATCTTTTTCTTTGCATCTTCCTCTTTCATCAACAAATCTTTTTCCACCCTAATCTCAACTCTTTTCTTTAGGGTTGATACTAAATTTTTTACAGTTTCTTCACTAGATCTGAAAAATTCTAAGTCTTTAGTATAAACAATAATCTTTGCTCCTTCAAACTCTATTCTGCTTATTTTTTCTTTGGGCAACAACTCTTTCAATTTTTCTACAATTTCCATGACCAACAACCAAAATTTATTAGAGTGGTAAAGTTTCTATCTTAATTCCATCTTTTGTTATTATTGCAACATCAATTGCTCTTCCACCAGATCCTATATCTCTTTCAATTGCAGCCTTAATAGCTCTTTTAGCAAGTTCTTCAGCCTCATCAATTGACATATTTTCTTTATATTGATCTTCTAAAACACCCAGCGCGATTGGTGAACCAGAACCAGTAGAAGTAAATTTCTTAGCTTCCTCAATTCCGCCAATAGCGTCCAAATCAAAAATTTGTGGGCCAGAGTCATCTACTCCTCCAATAATTAGTTGGACATAATAAGGAAAATATTTTGAGCTCTGTAATATGTTTGATAACAATACTGCTGCCCCCTTAACTGTAATTTTTCTTCTATGTTCTATCTCAAAGAGCTTAAATTCAGCCCTTAGATATCTTGCTAATACCTGAGCATCACCACTTGCTCCAGCTATTGTCATTGCTATATGGGTATCTAATGGTAATATCTTCTCGCTTTCCTTACTAGCTACAAGATAACCTAAAGTAGACTTTTTCTCAGCCGCTAAAACGACAGCGTCTTTACAGACTATTCCGACTGTCGTTGTTCCTGTTTTTTTAACTTTCATACTTTTTTCTTCCAGATAAACCACCAGAGAACTATGATTAGTTATTTAGTCTTTAATATTTAAATACTTTTCCTTATCACCTGTGACAATACACCATTCAAATTAAATAAAACTTCCTCACCACAATCGTAACATTTTCCAGAAAATGGTAAGGAAAGGTATATTCTGCCACATTTCTTACAAACAAAATTTTCAAAATCTATAATTTTTGTTTGCTTCTTTGAATCTTCTACTTTTACCTCAATTTTTGTTTCTGTTGTTAATATCTCAGTTGTTTCTTTTACAACACCGTTCTTTTGTATGGATATTGATGTTAGGCTCATTTGCTTTCCATTCGAGAACAATACATTCCTCTTAATACCTACGGCTTCAAAAATTCTTTCTATTGGCGGTAAAACTTGATTCTCAATATAGTATTTTGTGTCTATCTTCAATCCCTTCTCTAAAACATATTCAGGATCTTCTGCTCTTTTAGAAACGAGTTCCGGTCCAGCAACTATAACAAAATTTACCCTATCACCAATCATTGGAACCTTTTCTGGAGACCTTTTCATCATTCTTTTTACTAATTCTACATGAGGTTGTGTTCCTTTATACTCATGTAAATTTCTAGACAAACTCTTAGTTATTATCAAGTCTTCTATATTAACTTTTCCCTCTTCCAAATCTTTAATAACTGTTTTTACGTAATTAACTGCTCCTTCTATACTTTTTTCCTTCAACAAAAATTCCAATACTTTCGATAAAACTTTTTCTGTCAGTCCACACCAATCTTTTCTAACAGTTTCTATTCCTTTCATTACTACTTTCTCTTTAACTTTACCATCTTCAATCTCAACAGAAATTCCCGCATATCTCTTCTTTGCAATTATTAAAAACGATTTGAATACACTTTCTATTTTAACTGTCATTTTTCCTTGATAATAATCGTTTATTGTCTTTTCTATCTCTTTCCCAACGTTAAAAGCTTCCTCAATACTATTTGCCTTCACTTTAACCATAATTGAATCAGTATCACCATAAATCACTTCCCAATCTTTATTAGTTTTCTCAACTAGTTTTTTGGTTGTGTCAATAAAATACCTACCAAAGCTTGTAATAGAATTGGCTATATCCAAAACGTAGACTCTTCCTCTTATATAGCCAGTATATCCATAAAAAGCGTTTGCCATTCTTTTTAATGCTTCCTGCTTAGCGTCTAGAAGGAACTTCTTTTCTTCATCTTTTTCTTTCTTCATCTCTTTCTTTACTCTATCTCTTTCATTTACCAAAAACTCAACTATTTGTGGTATAACCCCTCTCCTAATTTCTGGTTTAACAAACTTTGCACCATAAGGAGAAACTATAACATCTTTGTGCTTATCGTCTGTAACCCAAGTTGTTGGGCAAATATTGAAATTCATATAAATTGTTGGATACATTGATTTGAAATCTAGGTAAACTATTGGGGTAGTATATAAACCAACTTTTGGTTCTAAAACTGTTGCTCCCTTAAATCCTCTCAATTCTCTCTCTTCCTTCCTTCTCAACATTTCTTTGTTGTCTGGCTTGTTTGGTAAAACAAATTCTCTCTTATTAAACTCTCTTAAGAGCAAGTTCTCTATTCTTGCTGCTTCTCCTTCGTCTAGAACATCCTGAAGTAATAATCCACAAACTTTCGATAATTCTATATATTTCTCCACCAATCTTTTCTCCAAAAATATTCTTAAAGTTAGAATTGCATCTCTTCTTGAATATTCTATTAGCTTGAGCATTTCATCTTGGTTGTTTTTCTCCCAAATCTTTCCTATCTCACTATGTTTTACATCTACTTTTCCTTCTCCCACCAAAGCTTTTCCAACTTCATCTAGAGAATATCTCTTCAACTTTAGAAAACCTTTCTCAGCTAGCTCTTTAACAATATCATAAATATCAATTATAACTCTTCCAAGTATGTGGTTTTTGAATGTATCTTCTTTCATTTTTTTTGAAAGCATTGGTTTATCTGTTGTTCTCCCTAGAGAAGGAAATATTTTGTTTTTTTCAAATCTTTTTAAAAGAAAAGGAATGTCGAAAGAATTTATGTTGTAACCAACTATAAAATCTGGGTCGTATTCATCAATTATCTTAATTAACTCCTCTAACATACTTTTCTCATCGATAAAAACCAGAGTATTACCGTTCGTTTTTACCGGCCTTCCAACAAGTACTAAATTATTTTTCTCTCTATAGGCAGGATTGAAAGCCAAACTTATCATTATTACTCTATCCTTCTCTGAATTTGGTTTTCCCTCTTTTGCTGTTGTTTCTATATCTAGAGATAAAACTTTAAAAGGAGCGTTTAAGTGGTAATCCTCTTCTTCAATTTTTTCTGCCAAAAAAATTCTATCAGTTTTAATTCCATTTGTTTTTATTTCTTTACCTTCTGCAACATACCATCTCATCCCAAAAATGTTGAAATCTGCCATGAACCTGTATTTAAAGAGAATGTCTGCCTCAAAAATTTTTGTCGCAAGATTTTTTTCTGCTATAAAGTCTCTAACTTTCGGAACTTTAGAAGGATCTGAAAGATAAATTCTAATCATTTTCGTTTTATTTTCCCTATAACCAATTGGTTCATATTTTTCTACTTCCTCAACTTTTACAATCAAACCACCAAATTCCTTTTTCAGAATTTTTTCAATTTCTTCAATCGGCTGAGTTGGTATGAAATAAAAGTATGGTAGATAATTCTCATAAAGAACGCAAATAGATTGTCCTTCTTTTGTCTTTCCAAACAACCTCACCATTGGAAATGAATTTGGTATTACATAATCTGCATCTATTACTTGAAAAGAAATCTTCATGAGTATTATGGCTATAGATTATTAAAAAGATTTTATATTTTGTAACAAATATTTTCCAAAAATCATTCGATCGATTTTTTCTTTAAATTTAGTTTTTTTCCAACAGGTAAAAGAAAAAGATTGATACCCTTGTATGCCTTGTACATAAATTCATTTGAGTTTAAAACAACAATAGCATCTGGAACTTCATCTAACAAAAACAAATCTTTTTTATAAACCTTCTTAGAGATAAAAAAAGAAGGATTAAGATGTCTTCTTTCTATTAATGAAACTAGAGTATCAATTGGTTTTTCGTCTTTTTGCCTATATTTTTCGATAACACTATTATCAATCATGAGTAACTTAAACTCTTCTATGTAGGTTTTTACTATTTCCTTTTTCTCTATTGGAATTGATTTACCACCAATTTTTATTTCTAGGTTGGAAATTATTACATCCTTATTCAGTTGGCCAGTTTTTCTGAAGAAGGATAAGGAAGGAAAGAAAATTTTATCTCCAACCAATTTTTCTTCTTCCTTTCTTACCTTCACCCCAATAACATCATCATAGGAAAGCTTCTCAACAACTTTGGCTTCCATTTGAATTGTTTCGTGAGAAGTAAAATCTTCAAGCAAAATTGTGTATGTTGTTTTATCTTTAATCATACCAATAACAGTTGCTTCCTCTCCTTTCTTTAGTTTTTTAATTTTTGACAGAGATGTTAGATTTTGTAACCTATGATTTTCTTGTATTATCCTTGAAAGGATCTCAAATCTTTCTTTCATTACTCTCAAAACATCTTCGGTTGTAAATTCCTCTAATTCTTCTGGATAAACAACTTTTATCTCGAGTTGACCGATTTCTGTTGTTGGAGTTAAAATTTTTTCCAAAACACTTTCATCAATCACAAGAAGATTCTTTTCTTTTGCAAACGAGATAATTTTATCTATAATGTCTTGTTTTTGAAAAATTATCTCTAGAGCATTAGGAGTTAATTGTAATTCATTCTCTAAGAACAATTTCACTATTTCTTGTTTTTCCATAACTATAGAACTTTTTTCCTATACATTAAAATTTTACCTGCTTTAATCTTTTCAATTTTTCCTTCTTCAACTAATTCTTCCAAATATTTCTTAACCGTATTCCAACTAACCTCTTTACCAATTTTTATTGAAACTGCTCTTTTTATTGCTTCTACATTCGAAGGAATGTGTATATCTAAAACGCTTAACAAAATATGCGTAAAAAAGTGTCTATAGGGTGTTCTTCCCATATTTTTTATCATGATTTTGAAATTTTTAAGAGTTTTTGAAAATAATTCCAAACATTTAGAAATTTTTATGAACATATAAAAATAAGTGAGAGAATTAAAACTTTTATGAAACTTTTCAGAAGAAAATGAAAACCAACAAAAGAAAAAATGAAGAAAAAAAGTTAATTTTAACTGACCATAGAGATGCAGTTTAGAATCAAATTTTCCAAATTAATAAATTTTCTAAACTACTAGATACAGAAGATTAAAGATAAACAAAAATAGAAGATTTTTAATCGTTTATGAAAGATCATAAAAACAATATAACTTAAAAATCTAAAAGACCATCACTTAGACTATATATAAAAGTTCAAGTGGAAAACTTTTTGAAATATCATACTTTTTTCTAAATTAGTTAAAAAATTAATCACTCTTAGACTCAAACACACTTCTTAGTAACATAATCTTCGACTGTATTATTTTTATTTTTTCTAAATCTCTTACAGCGCTGTAAATTCGAGGATAGGTATCAACTTTCTCTAAGAAGTTTAATGAGACAAGATTGTCCAGTCTTTTTCTTAACGTTTCAATGTTTATCTTTAATCCTTCTCTCTTTAAAAACTCATGTAAAGTTTTAACATCAAAAGAGTTTATTTCTCCAGAAAAAGGATCGATAGTTTTACCATAAAATTTTTGAAGTATTTTTACATTAATTACATCAAATTTTGATAGAATTGTAAAATCAATTTTTTCTTCAGTTTTTATCTCTAAAGAGCTAAATGTAGAATTCTCTTTCATGATTAAAAAATTTTCATTCAAATATAAATACTTTTCTTTTCTCTAAACTCTATATTAAACTCATAATCTCTGCCTTAATTTCTTTTTCTTTTATTTCGATCAAACCAAAATATCCTTCAGTAAATTTACCAACGTTTAGCACGATGGTGTTTTTTATCACATCTTTTCCAATGCTTTCGTGGATATGAGCACAAACAGCAACTTGTGGAGAGAATTCTTCTATTGCTTTCCTAACAGCTTCTGAACCAACATGTTTGTTTCCAACTAAATCTAATGTTGAATTAAATGGTGGGGCATGTGTTGCTTGAATCTTAATTTTCCTATCTTTTACATCTTCAAATCCTTCTCTCAATCCTTCCTCTATTTCTTTTTCAGAAGGTTCGTATGGGGTGTTGAAAGGCGTTTGAGCTCCACCAAAACCATAAATACCAATCTCTCCTAAACTCTCTCCCCTTTCATGAAGTAAGACTTTTTGTTTTTGGAAAAATGGTATTAAGTCTTTATCCCATGTTCCGGGAACAATCAAAACTTTTTCAAAATACTCTTTCACTTCTTCTAAGAAAATTTTTCCGATGTCAATCGGTTCGAATCCTTTTGGAAATGTAGCATTTACTATATCTCCCACTGAAATTAGAACTTTTGGTTCATAGGAAGCAACTTTTTCAAGAAGTATTGGCAATCTTTCAATCTCATTATGTATGCAGCCAATGACAGCAATCTTCATTATTTATATTGGATTCAAGAAGATAAGCATTTTTAACCTTGAAACCTCGAGAAGTAAGGATTGATTTTAATAGTTTGATTTTCATAAATGATTTTAGAGCCCCCTTCGTCTAGCCCGGTCAAGGATACAGCCCTTTCGAGAAGAAAGGTTTGAGGAAAGATGAGAGGAAAGGCTGGGACGGGGGTTCAAATCCCCCAGGGGGCAACCGGACTTCGTTCAAAGCCCCCAACCTCCTTTAAATACCCTATCGGCATCTTCGCATATGAGACAAATGGAGGAATCTTTCAAAAAGTTAATAGAGAAAAAGACTAATGAAATTAAGGAAGATAAAAACATAAGCGAGAATTCAAAGAAAATTTTCTTTCAGTATTTAGACTTCAAGCTTACTGAAGGAATAACATACAGCAGGATCTCAAGAATTGTCTATGTTTTTTGGTATATTCTCAAAAATTTCAATTTTGACTTTTCCGCATTAACTCAGGAGCAAGCGAACAAAATTTGGATCTGGCTTTCTCAGCAAGAATTTAAAGAGTGGACAAAGTATACAAACTTAAGAATATTCAAAAGCTTTGTTAAGTGGCTGAATGAGAATTATGACGCAAAGATAAAAACAAAAGATTGGAAAGTTAAAAAACCAAAGAACTGCTTAATGCCAGAGTATTTGATAAATGAAGAAGAGTTCAACAAGCTAATTAATGCAACTGACGACATTCAAGAAAGGCTTTTGATTGGATTGCTTTATGAGTCTGGTTGTAGAATTGGGGAAATTCTTTCATTGCAAATAAAAGACGTTAGCTTTAATGAATATGGAGCAAAGCTTGTGGTTAAAGGAAAGACTGGCCAAAGAATTATTCCAATTGTCTGGTTTGCAAACTTATTAAGGCAATTTATCGAGGCTCATCCTTTCAAAAACAATCCTGAAGCTCCATTGTTTTACTATAAAAATAGAGAGGGAATTTTTGTTCCTTTAAAGTATTCAACGTTTAGAATGAGGCTTAAGAGATTATGTGAACGTGTTGGAATAACGAAAAGAATTCACCCTCATTTGTTTCGGCATACTAGATTGACAGAGTTAGCAAAGGAATTACCTGAGCAAGTCTTAAAACAGGTTGCTGGATGGGTTGCAGATTCTCAAATGGCAAAAACCTACGTTCATTTGAGCATGAGAGATTTAGAAGATTCCTTGCTAGCAAAAGTTTATGGAATTAAAACAGTTAACAATGGAAAGAAAGAAAAGCTTCTTGTTTGCCCAAAATGCGGCGAAGTAAACCCACCAAATGCTACGATTTGCTGGCGTTGTAAGACTGATTTGAAAGAAAGCGAGCTAATCAAAAAGTCTTTGAGCGAAGAAGAAATCAAAAAGCTTGAGGATTGGAGCGAGATTCTCTTAGAATTTTTCAAAAGGATGGAAAAAGAGAATCCTAAGCTTTGGAAAGTTTTGGCTGATATTCTAAAAGAGAAAAACAAGCTGGATTTGTTGAATGAATAATTTGTCAAGTGTTAGCGTAACTTACTTTAAAAATAGAAATTGGGGGCAGGGCTTTTACATTGATTTGATAGCCCTGCTCGGGTCCGGTCAGGTTCGGTAAGGAGGTGATGACATGGGGGGCTTGTTTTATTCTAATTACCTTACCGCACCGCACCATACCGAACCGAACCAAACCATACCCTACCCCACCATACCGAACCCAACCATACCAAACCACACCTTACATTGAGCTGTTATGTAGAGTATTTAAAAATTTAACTACCCTCAAAGATATATTTTCCAAAATACTTCTCAGCTTAATTTTTAAGAGGGTAAAATTGAAAGATTCTTTCAAAAATTTGAGCAAGAAATTATGCCATTGTTGGCAAAAAGTATGTTTGAAAGACTTATCTTAACTTTTCACATAAATGAAAGCTTAAATAGTTTTCTGTCAAATTAATTTACTATGTCTCGAGCAATGATTGAGAAATTGGGAAAATTCTCAGGAGCAGATGGGAACAGGACGACACTCCAAAGGTTTTCCGGTTTAACACCTTTAAAAACCGGCTTGGATTCTAAAAGGTGAAACAAATGAAAAAATCTTCTGCTAAGTTCTTTGGGAAATCTTTACTTGCTTTAGCTTTAGGAATAATAGCAGTAGCAGGATTGGCAGTAGCAGGATTGCTAAGCTACTATGGAAAGATAACAGGAACAGCAAGAGTAAGTCAATCTGTATTGGTTGATGGCAAAAGTGTTCCAGATAGTATGACAAGCCTACAATATTCAATAAGCGATGTAAAAGGTGGCGAAACTTTTACAACAGATGAACATACAATAACTGATCAATCTTCAGCTAATGCACCAATAACTCTAACAACAGAAATTACAGAAGCAAGTTGTCCTCAAAATGCTGAATGTACTACGGATACTGCTATAGAATTTACATACTACACATTCTATGAAGTTATAGGAACTGGAGATGGAAGTACAAAAACATTTACATTTAAGCCTATGATGTCCAACCCAACAAACGTTAAAGCAACAGATGGAAGTAATACTGTAGACTGTTCAGGACCTGATAGCAATGGATATTATTCATGTACATTCGACACAGCACCGAGTAACTCAGCACAAATAACAGGTTCCTACAATGTTAATGGAAATACAGCTAGCGGTACTGTAACAGGAGAAAAAACTATTAAGTTCACCTTTAGTGCTAAAACAAAAGTAAATGCAATTCCTGGCGGCTACAGCTTAACAACTACAATAGCTACATCGTAAACTTATGAATAACTTTTTTCTTTTTTTATTTTTGCTTCAGGGTGGTTTAAAAACTAAAATCCTGAAGCAAGGAGAAAGGTGAAAAAATGAGAAAGCTTGCAATGATTGGAATCGCATTTTTGTTATTTATTAGCATAGCTTATGCCGGAGTTTTGAAGTATTATGGGAAAATTGTTGGAATTGCTAATGTTCAAGGCCCAATATTTTATGCTGATTTAACAAAAGATGGAGAAACAGCAGGAAAGCTTTTGCTGAACGCAAAACCTTCAGCTACTTATACAACAACTTTCAAGGATGAAAATAATGTCGCATTTTGGTCAGATGATTTAGGAGGAATCAATTTCAATTACAAACCAAAGTGCATATTTTCTGCTAAAGTCTCTGCTACTTCAAACTCTAAGCTAAATTTGATTTGTAAGTACTATGATGGGACTCAAACTATAACTATATGTTCAAACACGACTGATGTAGGAACTTCTCCTTCAGTCGTGACAGCTATCTGTTTTCCTCCAGACTCTTTAACATCGCTACCAAATGTGCACAAGTTTGGTTATCTGGTGCAAGGAACAACACCAACTGATGAATATACGATTGAGACAAACACAAATGGAGATACTTATATGCAGGTGACAAAAGCATGAAAAAATTAATTTTATTTGCATTGGTTAGCTTGCTAATAATTCCAGCTTTAGCTAAAGCTCAAACTTGGTACTATTGTGATTCTCCTCTATCTCCATTTAAAAATTGTCAAGTAGTTAGCAATTTTACTCCGAGTGAACTGGCGGCAGGTTCTCCTACTTGTTCGGAAATTAAGTTTGATAATAAAGCCTTGCTAACTTTTCCGTTGGTGGTTAGAATAAATTATACAGCACCAGAAAACTATGAAATTTGGAGGAATGATTTTACTGGATATGGCTGGGTTTATTCTTCAACAGGTGGTTATAACAAATCTTTAGTTTGCGAGCAACCAGAAACAATTAGCTTTTTTGCAGAAGGCTACGCAGTTCCTAACAATACTTTGTACTGCTACAACAAAGAAGACTTATTTGTAATTAAGCCAAGGTCAGATAACTTAGTTCACATTTGTTTAATTCCAAACATTGCTCTAATTCCTTCAACTTTTGAATTTACAGAGGAGCTACTCTCGATTTTAGGACCAATTTGGGCAGAGCCTGTAAACATAACAGTTGCTTTAAACAACACAACAGCTTATACAACAATACCTTTGGCAAACTTGGAAATTTATACAAACTTTACTGAGCCAGTTGAAATCGATGCTCTGCTTTATTCCAACGTTTTTATTCAAAAAGTTCCTTCAAAAAGACCTTTCAGCATAGCTTTCATAGAAATAAAAACAAATGCAACTTCGGATCAACTGAATGAGGGAATAAAAATAAGGATTTATTATGATAAAGATTATGTAAAAGCCAGAGGATTGGATGAAGGCAATTTAAGAATTTACAGGTTTGATATTAATAGCGGAAATTGGATTTTGCTAGATTCTCATGTTGATACAACAAAAGGATATGTTGAATCAAATTGGCTAAAGAGCTTTAGCTTATTCGGTTTATTCACTTCTTTCTACTATCCTCCAGTCCAGCAGCAAATAATCTATCGTAGCGCTACAAACTATTATTATAATGTAACAAACATTACACAAAACATTACTCAACCAGTGGAAAAAACAGTTGTTGAAAGGTATGTTGAAAAAGCAGTTTGCGGAAATAAAATTTGTGAAGTAGGGGAAAGCTGTTCTAACTGTCCTCAAGATTGTAAATGCCCAAATGGATATCAATGTCAAGATGGAGTTTGTTTGCCAACACCTGTCTGCGGAAATGGATATTGTGAAAAAGGAGAAAATCCAGGAAATTGCCCAGAAGATTGCAAAGTTACAACAACTACTACTTTACCAACAGGAATAACGGGAAGAATAATATCTATAGCAACAAATCCGATATTTGCATGGAGCATGGCAGTAATTATAATAGCTGTTGCTTTGATTTTTGCATTTAAAAGAAAGATTTTTAGATGATTTGGGATAAAGCTGGTTTCGTTTTGGCAAGCAAACAAAGACAAGAAATTTTTAAGTTGATTGAAGAGTGCAAAACGATAAAAGAAGTTGAAAGCAAAGCTAAGATAACAAAAAATGTCAAAAGAATACTAAAAGATTTTGAAAAAGAAGGATTGATAAAAATAGAAAATGGAAAAATAGAACTAACTGAAATTGGAAAAGAAGTAGCTAAAAAGCTGCCTAGAGCCCTTCTTTTTTAAATCCTTAATCTTGAGTTGAAATTTATCAATTAACTAAAAATTGATAAATTGACTCTCTTTTTCTATCTTATCTATACACTTCTCAATTGCTGATTTTGAAATAGGTAATTTAATTACGGTTGGTTTTATATCTAGTGAAATTTCCAGTAATTTATTAGTTATCGGCTGTTCAATTACCTTTTCTTTTAAATTTTTCAAATTTAAAGAACATAATGCATTTATAAGCTCTTCGCTATTAAACATTTCAACTTTCTTAAAAGAATAGAGTAAACTTGTTTTTGACATGGAAGAATTCAAGTAGAAGACAAACAAAAATCTTTTTGCTACTTCTCCAAAAATTGAAAAAAGATTTCTTATAAATTTGTATTTTTCCTCTTTTGGAACTCTCTGAAAGGACTCTTTCAATCCACAAACTTTATAACACCAGATCCAAGCGACATAATCAGTAATTGGAATTGTAATTCGTGAATGAACAACCGAATAACAATATCTAGAATTATCTTCTGCGATTCTTGCCTTTTCCAATCCTAGTAGCCTTAATTTCTCTTTTATATCAACTCTTTGAAAGGAGGGAAATTTAATTTCTTTCCGAGATTTTCTTAAATCTTTAAAGTGATTTTCAATCCATCTTTCTGGGACATTACTTATTGCTGCTAAAGCTTTTGTAGTTAGCCAACAGTTAAATCGGTTTGCCAAAACTAGAGCGGAGAGAACTTTCCATTTCCTCTCAACTTGTTCTTTTGATTTGAATTTGAATTTGAATTTTTTGGCTAGAAACTTTTCTGGAAGCATGACCGTTCCTTTTTTAAGCATTTCCTCCAACTTGGTAAAAATAGCAGAGTTCTTGCCGGATTTTTTTACCATAAGATTTATTCTTTTACTCCCTTTTATATGGGTGATCGAACGTGAAAAGAGTTGAAACATGGATTCCAGAAAGCATAGAGAAAGAACTTAAGATCTTTGCAACAAGCAAAGGGCTAAAACTTTCTGAAGCCATAAGAATGCTGTTGGTAGAAGGACTAAAGAAAGGTGGAAAAGATGAAGGGAGTGCGAGAGTTGCTTGAATTTTTAGAGGAAAGGTTGAAAGGGGTGAGGAAAAATGCAAGGGAAGCTAATGAAGATTAGGAAAGAGGAATATTTAAAACAGATCCTACAAGCACTTCTTCTAAACCAAGACAAACCTTTGGGGGATGTCCTCTCCATTCTTGCCACTAAGCTTAATACTCCAGTGGAGGTGCTGGAGCTTTTAGTGAAAAGGCTCCATAAAAACGGCCTTCTGGTTATTTCTAGAGATCGGTATGCCCTGACGCTCGAGGGTTTAGTCTTATTCATAAATTTAGTAAAAATGGTGAGGGGAGTAAAAATGGCGAGGGATAAATCGCAGGTAGAAGAAGAAAGCTTGAAAGATCAATTAAAAGAGCAAGCTAAAGGAATTTTAAAGAAATATGAGGTAGACTTCGGGGTCTCAAGTAAGGGTTATTTCGAGACAAAATTAAGCAAAATTGAAGCCTTTCTTGTTGGTAAGAAAGTTAAATTTAAGGCTCTATTAGTCGGCGATGCTGTTGGTTTTGCGTTAGAGAAAAAAGCAAGTTTGGTTTGTGAAAATTGTGGGCAAAAATTCGGTGATTTCGATTTATCAGATGAGAAAAACTTCCTATTAACTTACGCAAAGATAAAGAAGCAAAGGCTAGAGCCCAACTTATTAAACATTAATGTTCCTCGTTTGGGATGCGGAAAAAAGGAAAAAGACCACACAAGTTTAAGTTCGAATTCGACCAAAGCGAGTTGGTCAATCTTTCAGTTCTTTATGTTAAGGAACTTCCGGAAGAGATTGAAGCCTTCTCAGATGAAGAATATGAAAGCTTGGCTTCAAAAACTTGGAAGATTTATTACTTAGGTATTCCAAAAAACGAGAAAAGAATTCAAGTCGAGGCGTATGTTGTTAAAAATCCATCGACAAACGAGATAGAATTTATCTCATACAAAATTGAGCCCCTTGAAGACGAATTTTTAGCTATAAAAATAACAAAAGAGGATCATCAAACCTTTAAGAAATATTTCTCTGATGATAAGTTGTTTTCAATAATTGTCGAAAATCAAATAGCGCCACATATAGTTGGGAGAAATTTCGCAAAACTAAGTGCGCTTTTGACTTTACACTCGCCATATAAAATTCCAGATATTTTCAATTCAGGATTAAAACGAGGAAGCATAAGAACTGCTTGGTGTGGTGACACTAAGACGGGAAAATCGGAGATGGGAAAGGATATTACTTACTCGCATTATAAGATTGGTGAGTTGATTTTTGGCGAAACTTCATCTAGAGCCGGTTTAACCTATACAATTGACACGGAAAACAGGGCGATAATTTGGGGTGCTTTGCCAACAAATGACAGAAAATTTGTGTTCATTGATGGGATTCATAGCATTCCATCTGAAGAGATGGAACAAATGCGTGAAGTGCTAGAGCAAGATACAGTTAAAGTCTCAAGGTCTGTTAGTGGCGAAAAGGCCAGCGAGAGTTAGAATTATAGCGACGTTAAATCCAAACCATCCGCCAATGAAAAACTACTATTATAAGGTTCAGGCTTTAATGGATACAAATGTTTTTAGAAATCCTGTCGACATAACAAGATGGGATATCTTTGTGCCATTTAGAGACGATGATGTTGGAGGTGATGTAATAGCTGAAGCTAGACCGAAAGAGCGTCCAATTCCGTATGAAATTTTTAGAAAACATGTTTTTTGGGTTTCAAGATTCATAAAAATTTTTAAATTTAAGCTTTAAATTATCAAAAGGCAATAAATTAAATGCCAAAAAAGAGTAAGAACTTTAACAATTCGATTCTCTTTCCCAGGGGCAAATTAAATATGGGATATGGATGTCTCTTTGAGATTTGAAAAATTTCATAAAAAATCAAAAAACTAAAAATTTATTGAAGAAATAGTGTAATTATTATGACAAACTATACAATACAGGCTGTAGAAGGTATAAAAATTATAGAAAATGTTTCGACTCAAATTATAAGAAATCCAAATGTTACTATTGCTTTAATTTGGCTAATGTTGTTTGTTCTAATATTTTCTACTTTTATATACATGTTTCAGAAGCTTCTAGAAAGTGTCATTGAAAATAAAAAAAGTAGAATCATAAAGCGCTATATGATAGTTTTAACAATTTTGTTCATTTTTCTGTTTATCTTAGTTAAAATAGCCATAACCTATCCTTCTATAAATCTACTCAAACCAATAGCTGACTGGTTTGGCGTACCTTACGACTGATTCTTCATTGAAAATAAATTTTATATTTAAAACATCTACGAAGGAACTATAGAGTTTCTTCTTTTTTCTTTACAAATTCTTTTTCTATCAACTTCATGTAAGCAGGTCTTGTTATAAACAAATCTATTAAAGTTCCAACTGTTGTTGTTATTGCAAAACCTTTCAAACTTCCCAAACCAAGGAAAGCTAGTGGAAGCATGGCAAATACTAACAAAATAGAAGAGTTATAAACAATTTCCATTCCAGTTTCTACGCTTTCTTCTATTCTTTTCTTTTTTTCTAAAACAAACTGGTCAGTTAAAGTTATTAGTTCTCCAGAATTTCCAATTATCGATACTAAACCAGCTATTGTTGGTATGTCTATAGTCCATTTTCCGATAACTACAAATCCAGAAATCAAAACAGCAACAAATATTGCTAAACCTCTAATTAACGATTTTACTTCCTTGTATACTATGGCTAAGACTAAAGAAAGAATAATTATTATTGCTGCTACTATTTGCGAAGAGGCAATTCCCAAAATTAGAATTAACTCACAAACAGCAACCATAAGAATGTAAAGGCTAATTTTCCAATTCCTATATCTTATCATGCTTAAGACAAGAACAGCAACCAAATTCGCTGCTAAAATATAAACTGTAGATTCAAAAAGTTTCTTTCCTTCAGTTTGTGTTATAGTTTCTACTCTTTCTATTTTTAGTTCAACTGGTAAACTTCCAGATTTTAGAATACTTTGTAGTCTTAACTTTTCTAAACTGGCTTCTTCCAAAGTTTTCCTCCAACCTTCTATTGATGGAGTAGTTATAGCTTCTCCTGCAATATTACTAACAATGTTTAATTCTGTTATTGGTTTTTTATCAAGATATAAAACAAGTTTTGGTTTTATGTAAAGCTGTCCGCCAGAATAGTAGGTTGGTTGACCTTTTGTAACTAATGCGAATCTTTCTGCTCCTTCTTTACTTATTTGAATTGTGAAAACAAACCTGTAGCCATCAGCGTATCTTACGATGTAATTCCTTTGAACGTCAGTAAAAATGTTTTCTATATCTTTTGCAGTAAAAATGTTTGCAGCCATTATAACATTGTCTTCAGTTTTGTTTACGATTTCATACTTAATTCCATCTATGTAAAAACCTTCGGTTATATTGAAAGTTTGATTTAAGATTGTTATTGTATCGTTTGAAATCTCAAAAGGAATTTCAGTTCCATTGAAAACTAAATTTCCCTTTCCATTTGTTAAAGTTATTGTGTCTATGACTTTTCCTTCAAAGTAACCTTGTTTTACCAAAAAGTTTCTTATGTCATCTTCAGTCAAGCCAGCGGCTTCGATCTGAATTAAATCTTGAGCTACTGGTAAAACTTTTACATCGCTTAAACCATAAGCGTTAAGTCTTTCGGTTAAAATTTTTGATACTTCTTGTGCTTCTGTGCCAGTTATATTTCCTACTATTCTTAGCAAAACTCTCGTCCCACCTTCAATATCTATTCCAAAATTCAAGACTTTTGTTTTTTGTTCTTTCAAAGAAAAACCAAGGTTTTTATCTTCAATTGCTACACAAGATGCAGGTTGCCCATTAGAAACTATCGGTACAAAATCTCCTTTCTTAACATTCTCTAAAGCTTCTCTAAAATCTTCTAGAGTATAGATTAGTTTTCCTCCAATTTGTGTAACTCTATCTCCAATCTTTATGTTTTGACAGTTTGCAGATTCATTAACAAAAGAAACTTCTAACCAAGATTTTTGAGAGAAAATTCTGGAAAGAGATGCCAACGAAATTGCTATAGTAAAAATTAACACCAATATTCTAATGTCTCTTAGCAAGCAATACCACCTCTATTATTGCAGCATTTAATATCCAAGTGTTCAGAATGTCAGCAGCGAAACCGATAGTTTGAATTTGCGCTATGTTTATTAAGAAAGGAGAATTTGAGAGAAAAAGAACTATTAGCATTGAAATTATTAAACCAGTGTTAATTGTTAAACCAGTAATTAAACCTTTCTTGTATTGTTCGTAAAACTCTTCTATTTTTCCGGAAAGAATTTTTGTAGCTAGAATAACATTTGCATCAATAGCAAAAGCTATTAACATTAAAAGAGAGGAAAACCCAGCAAAAGAAATTTTTTGATTTAAAAGATTCATTATTCCAAAAACTACTATAATGTTCGCAATAGAAGATAAAATGATTGTAATTGCAATTATAGGTTTTTTGTAGATGTATAGATTTGTTATGAAGAGAAGAATGTATGCAACTGTTAATAAAGTAGCAATTTGAGAGAAGAAAGTAGCTCCCAATTCAGGACCAACAAATTGTATTGAGTATTCATTTGGGTAAAAACCGTTTGAATTTAAAAATTCAACTATTTCTGAAGCGTTAATGTTTTTTTCTGTTAATATATTGATTGTTGTAAAACCTTCCATGGTTTTTGAAGAAGAGATAATAAAGGTATCTATCTTCTTTTTAATTATTGGTTCGATTTCTTCTGTTGAAATACTTTTATTAAAAATTAAAGTAAGAGAGCTCCCTCCTTTCAAGTCAATATCTTTAAGGAAAAAATCTCCAGTTTTCGAGTAAACTTGGAATATTCCTAATAATGATATTACTAACAAAGCCAGTGGAATTGGTAGTAGCTTTACTATCTTTAGCTTCATTTAACATTTTTTGTTTGTTTAAAATTAATAAGGTTAGCTTATTTGTTTCACAAATAGGGCATTTAAAGTGAGATTTAAAAAATTTAAAATATAAAAAGGTAAATAAGATTAGAGATAACATGGAGAAAATTAAAGTAGTTTCTTACAATGAAGTTAAAGGAAAAAATTTTGATATTTTAGTAACCTTAGAGGATTTAGAAGAACTTCTCAAAAGGTTAGGTTACAAAATAGATGAAACAGGGGTTATTCTAGATTCAAACGGAAAACCAGTAAAAGGAGTAGATGGAAGAGAAATTAACATAAAAGAGGACAAGGAGCTTACAATTGTCGCAGGCTCACTCATTTTTACAAGGAACATAGCCGAGCTTTCTGAAATACTTATAAGAAAGGGTCTCCTCCAGTTTCAAATAAAGTAAAAGGAATGTGTATGTTGAACATTAACATAAATATAGATTTAAAATTATTGGAAAAACTACTAGAAGTATTAGGTGGATGTAGAAAATCAAACGATATTGTATATATAGACGAGGAAACTATTAGATTGTTGAAAGAGTGGTATGAGACTGTAAGAGAACTTAAGAAAAGAGAAGATGTAGAAAGAGTAGAAGATATTAAAAAGATAATTGAAGTAGTAGAAAGGTTTTTTCAAGAGAATTCTTTTATTTGTATAGAAGGAAAATGGTATATAATACCAAACAAAAAACCACTTGAAGAAGTTATAGAAAAAATCAAATCTGTTGAAAGTTTAAAGAAACCCTTTCTTATAACATCTATAGAGTTCGGCTTTCTAACTGAGGAATTTAAGGATAGATCAAAAGAAGTAGAGAAAGATATAATGGATGTAGTTTTATCGTTGCAATCACACATACAAGTAAAATATAAATCTCTCATTAGTCTAACAGTTCATGCAGAACAACTTTATAATGAAGATAGAGTAAATGATGCAGAAGCTATAAAAAAGAGGATAAAGACGGTTTATGGGGATTTTGGGTTAATGTTTTGCAATCTCTATCAACGTAATTATTTAAAGAAATTCTTAAAGTCTATGAAAGGAAAAGACTCAGTAACTATTGAGAAAGAGATTAACAGTTTTTTTGAAGATGCAAGACGTATCTTTTTCATACACTCAGACATGTCTTTAGAAGACTTAGAATCTATTGAAAATCAAATTAAACTTGCTTTTAATGATAATTGCGAATACGTTGCTATTCACAGTCTAGGAGGAGCTACAGTTTTTGCTGAAATGATTGTAAAAAAGATTGAAGAAAAGCTTCATATTAGTGGCTATAACAGAAGGAAAATCGATGAGGCTAAGGGCGAAAGAAATATTAGAGACTTTACAGTAATATGGTATAAAGGCAAAAAAGGTGAATATTTTTTACATCTTTTTGATTGTTGATTAAGTTCGCTCTGTATAGAAACCGTATAAATTCCTAGCCCTGGGAGGGATTTGAACCCTCGTTCTCCCGCTAACTTACTTTAACATTAAAGATACGAGGCGGGCGCTTTACCAACTAAGCTACCAGGGCTTATATTAAACTTTAGTAATTTGTTGTAATATTTTTTCGCTGAAAGGTTATATTTTCGCAAATCAATATAATTTATGGCAGAATATAAAGAAGAGAAAGAAACCATTTTTTGGAAAAGAGATAAGAAGGGAATTAAATGTAAGGTTTGTCCTTTTGAGTGCAGCATTCCAGATGGGAAGTTTGGTGTTTGTGAAGTTAGACAAAACAAAGCGAATGAGCTTATAATAAAAGATTATGGTAATATCGATGGTCTAGAGGTCAATAGAATAGAAGAAAGAAATTTGTATAATTTTCTTTCAAATACTTTAACGCTGGCTGTAAAAATGAAAGCTCCAAAAAATTTTCAAATCTTACCAGAAGTTAAAAAAGTTAACAAAAAATTGAAACCCATTGAGCTAGTAGCTTATGCCAAGAAAAATGGAGTTAAATCAATAATTTTTACTGGTTCTGAGTTTGTTGGACATTATGAATATGTGATAAAAGTTTTTAGAGAGGCAAGGAGAAATAATATATTAACGATTTTAGCCACAAGCGGTTTAATTAATGAAGACCCCATAAAGAAAATTTCAAAATATACTGATGGCTTAGCAGTTTATTTTTTTGCTTCTGGAAATGAAGATTATTACAAGAAAAATACACTTGTTAAAGATGTTAGAAAAGTTTTTGATGTTATTAAAGAGTTTTCTAAGTATAGAATTTTTGTTGAAATTTCAAACATTTTGCTAAATGGTTATGAAAGTTTGGAAGATTGTAAAAAACTTGCGAATTGGGTTGTTGCTAATTTAGGTGCGGAAGTTCCTTTCCACATTTTAAAAGGTAGTGCGAAACTGGGTTTAATACAACTTAAAGAATATCATACAGCTTGCAAAGATGCTGGTTTGAGGTATGTTTATGTCGATAATTCTAAAGATCCATTGATGGAAAGCACTTATTGTCATAATTGTGGAACTTTATTAGTTGAGAGAAGTGGCAGTAAAGTTAAATCAATTAATTTGGCTGGCGATAGATGTCCGAATTGTGGAATAAAACACAATTTTGTTTTTGGGTGAAGAATACGGAAGAAATAAAAGAAAAAATAGAAAAAGGATGGATTCATTCAAAACTTTGGTTTGATGTTTTAGCTGTAACTAAAGAAGCTGCAGAAGAAAGTTTGAAGAATCATATAGAGAAATTGAAAAAAATAGAAAATTGTATTGTTGTTAAAGAAGATTTTAAAGAGACAATAGAAGTTGAAAAACCTTTACCAAGAGTAGAAAAAGCTTATTCTAAAGCTGCAGAAATTGAAGTTTTAACAAAAGACATAGAAACATTACTTAGCATTACCATATTTTTTGCTCCTTCTGCTGTTGAAGTTTTAGAGCCAGAAAGTTTGAAGATTAATGCTGCTAGCATTCAAACAATAATGAATACAGTTGCCGATTTATTACATAGATTTGCTTCTCAAGGAGTTGGAGGGGTAGTAATAGCAAAAACTTAAATTAGACTTCAAGATATTGTACGTTTTCACTTAAATTCAAAAAGAGTTTTAGTTTATGATGAATAAGAAAATCTAAACCAAGTATATTGGGAAGCGTGTAAGCATGAGCTTTCTCTTTTTCATTAGCTTCTGATGGCATTGCAACATTGAGACAGTCTGTTTTTAAAATAAAAATTTCTCCTTTTTCTGTTTTTAAATAAAGTTTTAGTGTTGGAATAGAGAAGATATCAACAAGAGAACCTCCTATTACCATTTTCTTTACTTTACACTCATTTTTTGGTAAATTCAAATTGAGAAGCGTTATATAATTAATAAAAGAATACGGGCAACCAGTATCAATAATGAATTCAGCTCCTACAATTTTTCTTCCAATTATATTTACTGGTAGGATAATCCTTCTTTCAATAAACTGAGTATTTTCTACATTTTTTATCTCTTCTTTTAGTTTTAGTGGTATTTTCATAAGATCACAAAATCAATAAACAACTATTAGATTTTCTGGTTCAATGAATTCAACAATAGCGTCCTCTTTTCCCAACTCTTTCATTTTTCTTACTAATTCCTCCGGATCCCTAGATGCAGCTATAACGTTTTTATTTGAAATAGCAACAAACATATTGCAGTACCTTTTTCTCAATTCTTTCTTATTTTCATAAAACCAGTCTATGTCTTCTTCAGCTTCTTTCAATTTTTGCTTGATAAGCTCTTCAGGAAATTCTATCATTATATTTATTCGTTGGCAATATTTTTATTCATTATCATTAGTTTCTTCTTTTTTAGTTTTTATTTACTTTTACCCGAAAAATTAGAATTTCTTTCTTTTTCTAAAATCTAACCACAATATATCGATTTTAGTTTCCATTCTACCCAATTCTATCAAAATGCCAGATTGGATAAGGAGAAATAAAAAATTCTCTTCTGGAGAATGTATTATTTTAAATAACACCAGAATCAAAAACACGTAACCAATAAAGATAAGAAACCAGGCTATTACTTTGAGTATGAAATCTGTCAATTTTTTATCTTTCATTTTCCTTCACCTTTTAATAAAATAAGTGCCAACAATGATCGAAACTATAATGCTAATAACGATGCTTTTGAATAAATCGTTAGTTAGAGAATAAATAGAGATTGAAAGTAAAACAGCAATAATAACTGGAATTAAAAATGCTGTGTCTTCAGTTTTCATTTTATTATTTTGGGGTTTTTATTTTTAATAACAAAAACAAAATATGGAGAAATTAAAGTTTTTATCAATTTTTATCGTTAGCTTACTTTCATTGCAAATTACTCTTGCGAAGATTGATTATTTTGGAATAGATGCGCAAATTCTTGATGATAAATTTGCTAACATAAAGTTTACAATTCATAAACTTTCTGAAATTAGCTTTAGGTTTTATGGCAATATAAGAAATATTTCAAGCAATGTTAATTGTGAAGTTGAGGGAGAATTGATTTCTTGTAAGTCTGAAAACACAACAGCAATAAACATTCAAATTCTTTCTGATGTTGTTGCAAGAGCTGGCAATATTTACAATTTCAACATACAACTTGAGCTTAAAGATGATGTTAGCAGAGTAACGAGTTTAGTTACTTTACCAATTGGAATGATAATTAAGGATGAAAATGATATCTTTCCTTCTGGCTATAGAACATTGAGTAATGGAAGAAATATTCTGGTTTATTGGGAATTAGAGAATGTTTCTAGCACTCAACCTTTAGGTTTCAGAGTTAAATATCAATCAATTCAACCATCTCCAGAAATTTTCAACAAGTTTTACTTATTGATCTTACTCTTGTTAATTGCTCTGTTTTTTGTTGCATTGTATGCTTTCAAGAAAAGAAAGGTTATTGTTAAGAAAATAGTTAGAGTTAGGCCAGAGAAGATAGTGATGGAAGTTTTGGATGAATATGAGAAAAAGGTTTATGAGATTGTTAAGGAAGCAGGTAAAATAAGGCAGAATGAAATCGTTGCTAAGACAGGATTTTCTAAAGCGAGAGTCTCAAGAGTTTTGAAGAGTTTAGCTGAGAAGAAGCTCGTTAAAGTAGAGAAAAGGGGGAGGACAAATATAGTTGAAGCTTTGAGGAAATAAACACACTAGGCGAAAATTATCGCTAATATGTTAGCCAAAGTTCGGAATTATCGCTAATACATAAGCAATAAATTTCTTCTAGTTTTAAATTTAAAGTTTTTACAGAATTTATTAAACATGAAGTCAAAAAGCATGATATGAGAAATGTTATAGTTAACGCACCACCTATAATTTTCATTGGTAAGGCCAACCTTCTAGATGAATTTAAAATGCGTGAGAGAATAAAAGAGATTTTACACAGGTATAGGTAGTTTTTTCACTTCTATCCCTTTTTCTTTCATCAGTTTTATAACTTTACGAATGCCATCTGTAACGTCTTTGTCTGTATGAACTATTGGAAATTCATTATCGTTAACATATTCTATGAAAACATACAAAGGACTTTAGCTTCTTCTGCAGCTTTTTCGAATGTTATATCGCTTAAATAATAACGATATAACGCTAGCAAGATTCTCTTTTCTTCTTCCGGTTTTATTTTTAATTTTTCGACAACTTTTCTCATAATAATCAATTGCATATATAACTTATAAAGCGATCAATTACCAAAAGTTGTATATTGACTTTTACAATGTCAATGAGTATTTAAATAGTTGACTTTCTGAATGTCAAAGATTACTTAGTATCAGGATTTAGCCATGAGGTTTATGTTTGTAAATAGACATTTCCTTCTTCCCTCTTTATATCAAAATTGTATTTAACTAGGAAATCTCTCCCAAGTATGCTAGGTAGAATTTGTATTATCTGTAAATTTCTTTGTGCTATTACTCCACCATAAATTTTGTGTTTCAATGTAATTGGATTATTCTCAACATCTCTGAATAACAAATCGCAATCTCCTAAATCAATAAGAAAAATAGCTATTGGTCCAAGGTTAACCTTTTGAAGTTTGGGTAATTGAGCATATGGTAGTCTTGTTCTTTTCAAATCATTTTCCATTAAAATAGTAAAAGGACTTCCAGTATCAACTATTGCTCTTGTTATTATATGAAAATTCTTTCCTATAACTGTAAAAGTGGCGATGTCTCTTTCGGCACCCAATAGGAAACCTTTAGTCAATGGTATTTTCATTTAGAATCACTTTAAACAATCAATGTTATGTCTTCTTTCGGAATAAATTCTACAACACTTTTAGATACATCAATACCTAATTGTGAAGCTTTTTTCTTAACTTCTTCTATTGTATTTCCAACTATTTTGACTTCTTCATTTTTAATTAAAACCACTTTACCTCTGTATTTTTCTTTAAGATTTTTGCTTTCTTTGAAAAAATATTTTAAGTCTTTCTCATAATCAATCAAGTCATGAAAGAGTTGATTATTTTTTTCTTTTGTTGTCATAATAGTTAGTTTGCAGCGAGATATTTAAACGTTTATGTTGCATTAATATTAATAAATCTTTAATTTTGGTGTAACATAGAAAACTCAAACCTAAGTACTACTAATTTCTTTTTAATTCTCTTATGAATTTTTCTATGTTCCTTACTCTACCCTTTCTTATATCTATTTCGCTCTTTTTCAACTGTTCCATAACATACTCATTCTGCAAAGTTTCTATAGTAGCCTCTAGACTTTCCAGATCTTCTTCAGATCTATCTATCAATTTTTGCATGATTTTCATTTAATGACCTTTTTGTTACAGTTTTATTTTAGAACTTTTATGATTTAATCGATTTCTTAAAATCTTCTAGACTTAAGAAATTCTCCTTTTTTCCTTTTCTAAAATCTTCCAATGCTTCTTCCATTGTCTTTCTTTCTTCTTTTGTTAAAGACTTTTCATCCAATCTTTCTATTATTATTGGTTCTTTAATTATCGCAAACATCTTCTTGATGCTAATTATTTCCTTTTTAAGTACACTTATTTCTTTTTTCAATTCTTCTAACTTTTGTTCACTCATAAACTCTCCCTCTAACATCAATTTTGAATATTAAAATTATATTGTTTTCGATTACAAAAAGTATTCTATACTTGCCCTTTCTAACTCTATAGACACTCCCGCCAAGTTTCTTAATATCTAGTCTTACAAATGGAAATTCTTCGAGTAATTTTGTAATTTCATATACGTCTTCTTTTATAAATTTTGGAAGTTTTTCTATTTTCTTCAACGCTTTCTTATGAAAAATTACTTGCATAAAGTGAATATGTTTTCTATATTTAATAAGATGACTTCAATGTTTAATTATTTTCTTTTAAATATCGAAGATAAAAATCCACTTTTCTCTTGTCTCTCTTTTTTTATCTCCTTGCTTTCTTTTTCAACGATTTCTGTTTGCTTAGTTTCCACTTGTAAATTCTCTTCTTTTTTGGTTATTGTTTCTGCTTGTGGAATTTCTTTATTCTCAGCTTTTGATATCGATAAAATCTCTTTCTTAAATTCTTCTGAATTGGTTTTTTCTTTTAGATATCTAAGGACTATTGAAAAAGTTGCTCTTATGGTTAATGGTTTTTGCAATATTTGTTCTAAGTTTGCTTTAACAATTGTCAGATCTTTCAGTTCTTCTTCAGTTATAGGTACACTTGTCTTGTATTTTGTCATAAAAATTATAATGTTTACGAAGTTTATAAAGTTTATAAATATTATAAAAGTTACGAAAATTACGAAGTTTATAATTTTTATGATCAGTTTTTATAATCAGTAAATTAAACAAGTACATTTGTCGGACTGAGAAACGATTGATATATATTTTAATATCCAAAAGTTTTCTCTAGTTTTTTATAATCTCTCCAAAACTTCCTATATTTCTTTGGGTTATGCTTCTTCCAATATTCAAGGGTTTTCCAAAACTTGTCAGCCATTCTTTCCCAAGCTTTTTCTATTTCTTCTCTTTCCTTCTCACTTAAAACTTTTTTATCATTGGTCATAATTATCATTTTCTGTACCGACTTTAAAAGTTTCTTTTTTCCCTATACCTTTCTCAATCTTGTTGCGAGTACTTAAGAAGCTCTTATGATTGTTCTAGCTCTTGAACATACGCTTGAATAAAGTTAGAAGTAAGTTAGAATAATCTTAGAAGTACCTTATAACAATCTTATGGCAAAGCTTTTCTTTAAAGCGTGTGAAATACCAAACAACATTTTCATTCAACTTAGAGATAATTGCAACTTTTAATTCATTTTGTGTCGTCATGTCCTAGTGCAATGATACACATAACGCTTTTCGTGTCCTATTGCAGTAGTACACGATTAAAGCTTAAATACTGCTAAACCAATAATCACAATGAAAGACAAAGTTTGGGTAGAAGAAATAATGAGAAATTTCGCTAATGTAGCAACCCGAAACTGCTTCAAAGATGGTAAAAGATTGCCTGAAAGGTTCATACTCTACAGATTAAAAAACATCATAAATGACTTTATCTTTTCTTCGAAAGAATATAACAGGCTAATTTTGATGCCCGGAATAAGAGGAGTCGGTAAGACAACAGTTCTCTCTCAACTATATCTTTATTTAATCGAGGATTTGAAAATTCCTCAGGAAAGAGTGATTTTTCTTTCTGTTGATTCTCTTGTTAAAGTAATGAATTCAAGCATCTATGATTTTCTACAATCTTACGAGAAGAGTATTCTTTTGAAATATTTATCTGAAATCGAAGAACCTATCTTTCTTTTATTGGATGAAGTTCATTACGATGAAAAATGGCCTTTTGTTTTAAAGATGATTTACGATACAGCTCCAAAAGTTTTTGTAGTTGCGACAGGATCTTCTGCTCTTTCTTTAATGTCTACAGCAGACTTAGCAAGGAGAGCTACAGTAGAGGAACTCTTCCCTTTAAACTTTTCTGAATATTTGATGTTAGAAAAAGGTGAAATAAAATCTTATTCAAAGTTGAGATCTTTTGTTCTAGATTTGATTTTTAATCCGAGTTTGATAGATAATTTGAGAAACGATGAAGAGATTAGAAAAGAGTATTCTTCTTTTGTTGTTTTAGCTGACGAAATAAGGGTTAGAAGGTTTTTGAAATATGGAGGATTTCCATTCTCTCCTTTTTATGATGAAAGAGATATTGTTCTTAGAGTTAAAAGCGTTTTGGATAAAATTATTGAGGAAGACATAAGAAAGCTTGGCAACTTTAAATCAGAAACGTTAGAAAAACTTTGGAGATTTTTAATTCTTATAACTTCTTCTCCTGAAATAAGCATTCACAGCCTATCAAATCAAATAGGCTTAAGTAAAACTGTTGTTTCTCAAATCCTTAGAGTTCTAGAAAATTCTTCTCTTCTCTTTTCTTTGAAACCTTTAGGTGGAGAAGAGAAAATTGCTAAAAAAGCTTGGAGGTATTATTTTCTAACTCCAACTATTAGGTCTTCGATAAAACAATACTTGGGAACTTTTAAAGAAGAAGATTTTGGCATTTTGTTTGAAGAATACGTTGCTTCAATATTTTTCAGAATTGGTAGAACTAAAACTCCAATTAGCTTGTTTTTCGATGCAGAGAAAGGGGGAGCAGATTTAATAATTAAAACCCCTGTTGGCAAACCAATTCCTGTAGAAGTAAAGTTTGGAGATAAAAGCGAAAAACAAGTTTTAAAGAGTATGAAGAAGTTTAATTCTCCTTATGGAATAGTTATTGGGAATTTTGAGTTAAAGTTTGAGGATAACATTCTTTACATGCCTAGAAATTTATTTTTAGTTCTTTGATTGTTTATTTCTTTAAATTTTTACTTTTGAAACAATTAAAAACAAAAATTTCAATTTTTATTCAATTTTAAAAAATTTTTTGTTAATTATTTTTCTTGCTT
>Ga0080004_1112543_pt1 | contig 36497 bp, 30 predicted proteins | sample WasSprMetagenome_FD_69207 | JGI IMG/M metagenome (GOLD analysis project Ga0080004, IMG submission 69207) | Sulfidic aquatic microbial communities from Washburn Spring, Yellowstone National Park, USA - WS (SPADES assembly) (version 2) | ecosystem: Environmental > Aquatic > Thermal springs > Hot...
TCGGCTCTTAAGGGCATCAATCTGGTGTCTATAGACTTGGCTAACTACTTGGTGCGAGGCGTGGAGGCGGTGGCCGATAGGCAAGTTTACATATACTACGGCGGCTCGCTCCGGGAGCAGAAGGCCTCTGGCAGGCAGAACATACCGGTGATCGGCACGCCCACAGTCGTCATGGGCTATGTGAAAGACGGCGTTCTGCACGTCACCTTCGTGATGATCGGCGCCGCCGACCCAGGCACCTTCCTAAAATTCCTAGACACGGCCTACGGGCAACAGACTTCGACGCCGCAACAGCAGACACAGCAACCCGCCGCGCGCGAGGGCGTGCAGGCGTTTGCCCAGATCGCCCTGTCCTTCGCCGCGGGGGTTGCCAGCGTGTTTTCGCCCTGCGTCCTGCCGGTTTTGACAATTGCGGCGACCACCTACCTCGTTAGGCGTAGTCTGCCGCTTGTGTTGGGCGGCATGGCGGCGTCCTACGCCGTGATAGCCACTGTGGTGTCAGCGGTGGCTGCTTGGGTGGGCGAGGTGGTCAACGTCGTGCTATATGCGATGGGTGGGGTCCTGCTGGTGGCGATGGGGGCGGTGCTGGTTGTGGAGAGGCTAAACAGGTCCTTCGTCATCTGGGCCTCCCGCTTCCAGACCTCGGCTTACAAGGCCTCGAAGAGGGGCGTCGGGAGAGCCGGAGATTTCATGCTCGGCGCGTCCCTCGGCGCCGTGTGGACCCCCTGCATAGCTCCCTTCTTCGGCGCCGTGGTGGTGGCGAACTTGGTGGCCTCGGCGCTGACAGGCAACTACCTGCTCCTCTTCGCCGCGACTCTCGCATACGCCGCCGGCCTGGCCCTCGTCATCTACCTGCTTATAGTAGCGGTAAGGAGGGGCGCGGGCCGCGCCGTGAAGAGCATGAGGTGGGGCTCCCTCGGCCGGAGGATCGAATACGCCGTGGGCGTGGCGTCGATAATACTCGGCGTCCTCCTCATCGGAGAGGCCTTCGGCCTGGGCACCTTCTCCGCGCTCTTCAAGCTTTAACCCACAGAAACCGTTTAACCAAACTTTAAAACTGCCGGCAATACTCAACCTATGCCACGTTGGCTACTCCCAGCTCTCCTGGCCGCGGCTGTGGTCTTCTTTGTTGCGTTTTTCCTGCTCCAGACCGCCCAGGCCCCGCCCCCCAAGCTGAGGATCGGCCTACTGCCCGTAGTAGACGCCCTGCCCTTTGTCGTGGCGGAGAAGGAGAGGCTTTTCGAGAAGGAGGGCTTGTCTGTGGAGCTTGTCTACTTCGGCTCAGCCAGAGATAGGGACTCCGCCGTAATGAGCGGCCAGGTAGACGCGGCGATCCACAACCCCGTGGGGCGCTTATGTTAATAGGCAACGGCGTCCCCATAAAGATAGTGGGCTTCCTCTGTTGCGCCGGCGAGGGGGATTCCAACGTCGGATTCTACTACGTGAAGGCTCCCGGGGCGTCGCAGATAAGGACAGTCGCCATATCCAGAACAGCTGGCATCGTCTCGACTTCCTACAGATGTATGCAGCAATTTTTACGCTAGGCGCGGCAGGGATGTCCACCTCCGCCGCCACCTCCCGCTCCGTCACGCCTGCCTCCACCGCCGCAATGCCGGCCTGTATGCCGGCCTCCGCAATGCGGTACGCGTAGCGGATAACCTCTATCTCCGCCGGCGATTTCCGCGCCCGCAGGCCGCACAGGGCATCTTCCACGTCCACAAACTCCACCCTGGGCAGGGCAGACTCCAGGGCATGCAGAATATCGGCGCTCATGATCCCCCGTCCGCCCAGCCCAACCCGCCGCACCGCCGTCATATCCGCCACAAAGCCGGCGATGATCTCTGCCAGCCCCTGGGGATGGGAGTATGGGTAATCCTCGTCCGGATGGGTCAGCTCCCGCAGGACGCGGACGTCGGGCATCCGGCCGGCGAGGAGGGCGTACTGCTCGCTTTCCGGCCCCACCAGCAGTGCCGGCATCCCCCGCCGCGGCATCAGCACCAACGCCGGCTCAAAATGTACCGGGAAATTCGCCAGCCAGCGGGCATGGGCCGGGCCGGCGGTCGCCCGGTCGTCCGCATAGGCCACCAGCAAATCGAGGCCGGCCTCCTCCATCATACTCTGCACCCTTGCCCAGCGCTGGGGATATTCTTCTGCCGGGATCATGGGCATCTTCTCTTGCGGAAACATGCTGGATTCTCCTTTACAATACTGTTCGACCGCTTCTCAACCCATATTGTAGCACAAGCCGCAAAATGGGGCGCGGTGCTGGAACCGCGGCGGCCCAGCCCCTGATCATTCACGAGCCACGATTTGCCAGGTTGGCCGGGGACTCATACAATGGCTTGTATCGACCGAGACAACCTTGTAATGGAGCGGAGAATGGCCGGCCTTTCATCTTCTCCCAACCGGCGCGCCTACGGCATTGCCGCCCTTCTGGCGGCAGTGCTGTTATGGGGCTCTACCTTCATCATCACCAAACTCATCCTGCAGTCCATCGGGCCGTTTGCCCTCACCTTCCTGCGCTTCTTCATCGGGTTTCTCGGACTGCTCCCGTTCGCGCTGCGCCAGGGGTTCCGCCCCCGGCTCATCTTCCAGCCGGCCTTCCTGCTCTTCGGCCTGACCGGCATCGCCCTCTTCTACAGCCTGCAGAACCTGGGGCTGGTGTACACCTCCGCCGGCAATGCCTCCCTCATCGAATCCAGCATCCCGGCCGTGACCGCCCTCCTGTCCGTGTGGTTCCTGCGCGAACGCCTGCCGGTATGGCGGTGGATGGGCATCGGCTTGAGCATCGCCGGCGTGGTCCTGGTAAGCTCATCCAGCCCATTGGGCGCCGGCTCCCTGCTGGGAGACGCCCTGGTCTTCGGCGCGGTGCTGGCCTTCGCGGTCTATACCATACAGGGCCGGCGGTTAGTCCTGGACCATCCCCCGGTGGTCACCACGACCGCCAGCTTCGGCGCCGGCCTGCTGTTCCTCCTGCCCGGTCTGCTCTGGGAAAGCACTGCCGCCGGGCTTCCTCATCTGGGTATTCCCGGATGGGCGGTTCTTCTCTATCTCGGGCTGGGCACATCCGCTCTACCGATGTTTCTCTGGAACTACTCCCTCCAGTCGCTGAACGCCTCTGAGGCCGCGCTGTACACCAGCCTGGTGCCCGTCGCCGGCCTGGCCTTCGCCGTGCTCTTCGGTGAAGGCGTGCGTCTGCTTCAGCTCCTGGGCGGCGCCATGGCCATCGCCGGCGTCTGGCTCGGCCACCACTCTGCCTCCGCAGTTCATTCACTGCAACCCGACGCTTCTTCCCTACAGGCGGCTGTGCGAAATGAAAGAACCCTCTGAACCCCGCCAGAAAGTGCTGTGGATCAAGCCCGAATACCTGCAGGAAATCCTCGCAGGCCGCAAGACCATCGAGGTGCGGGTGGGCTATTCCAACATCCGCCGGCTCCAGGCCGGCGATATCCTCCTGCTCAACCAGGAACATCCGTACCGCATCCGCCGCATCTGCATCTATCCCGACTTCGAGCACCTGCTGGCGCAGGAGCCGACGGACCGCATTGCTCCGGGCCTGTCCGCGCAGGAACTCCTATCCGCCCTGCGGGTGCTCTATCCCCCCGAAAAAGAGGCGCTGGGTGCGGTCGCCATCGAGCTGGAGCCGGCGTCCCCTATCCGATGACCCTCCCTGTAAGGTGACGGCCATCTGGCCTGGCCCTTAACACCCGTCCGCCTGAACATTTGCCAGATTCCCCCGCCTGTGTTAGACTTTTCGGATGATACCGGTTCTGCCAGAACCGGTATTTTACCGCAGTGCTCCCTGGGAGAGGCTATGCGCGTCCTGTTCGTCGTAGATCAGATAGACTATGAGCCTCACGGCATTATGCATTTGTCCAGCGCGCTGAAGGCCGCCGGCCACGAGGTTCGCCTGGCCATCGCCGCCTACCAGGACCCGGTGAAAGTCGCCCAGGAGTGGCGGCCCGGCATCGTCGGATTCAGCGTCATTACCGGTTCCCACCGCAAATACCTCGAACTCAATCGGCGTATCAAAGAGGCAGTGCCGGTCTTCTCCGCCTTCGGAGGACCGCATCCTACGTTCTTCCCGGAAATGATCGAAGCAGATGGGGTGGACGGCATCTGCATCGGCGAGGGCGAAGAGGCGCTGGTGGACCTGGCCAATGCCCTGGACGCCGGCACCTTCGAACCCACGATCCCCAACTGGCACTTCAAATGGAACGGCGAGATCGTGCGGAACCCCGTGCGCCGACTGCAAGCCGACCTGGACGCGCTCCCCCCACCCGACCGCGCCCTCATTTACGACGCAGACCCGGTCTCGCGCGCCAGCCGCATCAAACACTTCATCGCCGGCCGCGGCTGTCCCTACCGCTGTACCTACTGCTTCAATCACGCCCTGCTGGAGCTCTATCGCGGCAAAGGCCCTTTCGTCCGCCTGCGCTCGGTCAACAGCGTGTTGGAGGAGGTCAAGCAGGTGCGCGAGCGCTACGGCCTGGAGTTCGTCGTCTTCCTGGACGATACGTTTATCCTCAACCGCAAATGGCTGCGCGAGTTTACCGAGCTGTACCCGCGCGCAGTCGGCCTGCCCTTCTTCTGCAACGTGCGCGCCAACCTGGTGGACGAGGAGATGGTACAGCTTCTTGCCCGCGCCGGCTGTCATTCCGTCAGCATGGGCGTGGAGGTCGGGAACGAGCAGGTGCGCAACGAACTGCTGAAGCGCGATATGACGCGCGAGCAGATTTTGAACGCGGCGCGCCTGCTCCGCCAGGCCGGCATCCAGTTCACCACCACCAACATGATCGGCCTGCCCAACACCACGTTCGAGAACGACCTGGAAACCCTGGACCTCAATATCGAATGCAAGCCGGCCTACGCCCATGTCATGATCTTCCAGCCCTACCCCCGCACCGCGCTGGGTGAATATACGCGTGAGCGTGACCTGATGTACGGCTCCTTTGACGACTTCGGCGAGGTGGCCTGGGACGATTCGGTGCTGAAGTTCTCGCCCGAACACAAGCGCAAACTGCGCAATCTCCAGCGCTTCTTCGCCATACTCGTGGAATGGCCGGCCCTGCGCCCTTTCGTAGAGCGCTTTCTGCTGAACCTGCCGACCAACTGGTTCTACTGGCTTCTCTATAAGCTCTGGAAGGGCTATGCGTTGAAACAGCGCGTGCATCCCGTGCGGCTCTCCCTCAAAGAAACGTTCCTGCTGGCCTGGCACTTCCTGCGCATCAAGTCATAGGCGGAAAGGGCCTGTGATGAGCCTGGCCTGTCCTATCTCCTCTGCCTCTCGCCGCATCTATGCCCGGCTCCCCCGCTGGACATGGGGGCTGGCCGGCGTCATCCTGCTGGGACTGCCGGCCCTTATCCCGTTATGTCAATCCGGCTACTTCTCCTCCCACGACGGCCTGCTTCACCTGTACCGGCTGATGGGATTGGACGGGGCCGTGCGCGCCGGCGTGCTCTACCCGCGCTGGTTCCCCGGCTTCGCCTTCGGCTACGGTCACCCTATCCTCAACTTTTACGGGCCGCTTTCCTATTACACTGCCCTGTGGTTCCGGGGCCTCGGCATGGGGTTGATCCCCGCCATGAAAGCCACCTATGCCCTCGCCGGCCTCGCCGCCGGCGCGGCCATGTACGCCTTCGCCTATGAGAGCCTGCATGGAAGGGTCCTGCCGGCCGTGGCCGCCGGCGCGGCCTATATGTACATCCCCTACCACCTGGCTGACCTGTACGTGCGCGGCGCTATCGCCGAATCGCTGGCCTTCGTCTGGTTCCCGCTCATCCTCTGGGGGTGGGAGCGCATCCTGCGGCGCCGTCGGGCCGGCGTCCCCCTGCTGGGAGTCAGCCTGGCCGGCCTCATCCTCACCCACAGCCTCTCGCTGGTCTTCTTCGGCCCGTTCCTGGCGCTCTACATGCTGATCACGCTCCTCTCCCATCGGCAGGGGGCAATTTCCCTGATCCGCCATGGGCTGACGGCCGGCCTGCTGGGCCTGGGGTTGAGCGCCTTTTACTGGCTCCCTGTTCTGCTGGAGAGCCAGTACGTGGGGCTGGCCGGCGGCGCTTCCGCCGGCTATCAGCGCCACCTTGCCCCCATCGCCGGCGCCCTCTCCCCCTACTTCCTGTACCGCTACTTCCCGACGCAGGGCACGCCGGCGGAGCACCCTGCCGGCCTGATAACCTCCCTGGTCGCGCTGGCCGGCCTGCTCCTCAGCCTGCTCCGCATCCGGCGCATCTCCGCCCGCATCCTGGGGCTGATGGCCCTGGCCGCGGCCGGCGGCTGGTTCATGACCACCACCGCTTCCCTCCCCCTCTGGACGCTGGGCGAAGCCCTCCTGAGCTATCTCCAGTATCCCTGGCGGTTCATGGCACTGCACGCCCTGGGAGCGGCCTGGCTGGCCGGCGCCGGCGTCTCTGCCATCCAAGACATGATAGGCACCCGTCCGGCCCGCCCGATCGTCAGCGCGACCGCCCTGGCCGGCGTCGCCCTGATCGCGCTCTCCGCGCTGGCCCGTTTGCCGTACCAGGCGCTGGCACTGGACGATGATGCGGTGACGTACCAACGCATGTGGGCGGAGGAGCGGGAGGCAGGGCAGATCGGCACCACCTGGACAGGGGAATATCTGCCCGTATGGGTGCGGGAACAGCGCTGGGCCATCGGCCGCTCCTGGCGCGATGCCGGCGGGCCGGACCTCGCCGAGGCGGCGGCGCTCCGCCCTCCGGACTCCGTACACCTGCTGGCCGCGGGGTATAACCGCCTGGACCTCGCCGTCGAAAGCGCCCGGCCGGCCAGCCTGGTCCTGCACCAGTTCTATTTCCCGGGTATGGCGGCCTACATGGACGGGAAACGCACGCCGGCCTACCCCTTCGGCACCTTGGGCCTGGCGGCGGTGGACATCCCTGCCGGCGCCCACCAGGTGCGCTGGCGTCTCACCCCCACCCCACCCCGACTGTGGGGCACCCTTCTCTCCATCGCTTTCCTCATCGTTGGGATGGCGCTGTGGATCACGGGTCGGGGATGGGGATCCCTGCGTGCGGGGAAGGGACGGGGCCTCCTGTATCTCGCCGGCATTATCGCTGTCCTGCTCCCGCTGTTCCGGCCGGCGCTGGCCTCCCGCGCCGGCACGACATGGGAGAATGTGCAGGCCGAGTTCGAGGGACGAGCCGCACTGCTGGCGGCGGGCAGGCCCTCCGTCTCTATCGCCGTCGGCTCCCAACTTCCGGTCACCCTGTACTGGCTCGCCCGCACGGGCTTCGCCGAGGACCTGGTCACTTTCGTCCATCTCACCTCGCTGGACGGCACGGTCCTGCTGGCGCAGTCGGACCATGAGCCGGATGGGGGATTTACCCCCACCACCCGCTGGCTCGCCGGCGAAATCATCCCCGACCGGCACTTCCTGGATGTTCCGGCCGGCCTCTCCCCCGGCCGCTACGCCCTCTACGGCGGGATATACTCCTATCCCTCCCTGCAGTTGCTGTCCATCCGCTCGGCAGAAAAGCCCACCCACAGCGGGCGGGTCTTGCTGGGCTATGTGGAGGTCAGAGCGCCATGACCGCGCAAGGACAGCGCCGGCCTTCCCCCATCCTGCTCATCCTGCTGGCCTTTTTCGTGCTGGCGGCCGCTTACAGCGTCGTCGTGCCGCTGGGCGAAGGGCCGGATGAAGCACCGCACTTCACCGTCATCCGCTATATCGTCCAGCACTGGCATCTGCCGAGCACGGCGGAAGAACATGAGGCCTTTCAGCCGCCGCTCTATTACCTGCTCGGCGCCGGCCTAACCTCCTGGGCCGACTACACCGGGTACACCATCAAAGCCAACGCCGATTACTCGCTGGAACCCGGCCGGCCGCACAACCTACTGCTCCACACCTCCGAGGAATCCTGGCCGTACCGCGGCTGGGCGCTGGCATGGCATGTCCTGCGCCTCTTCTCCGTGCTGTGCGGTGTGCTCACCGTCTGGGCCGTGTACGCGCTGGGCCGCGAGGCTTTCCCGGCACAGCCGGCCGCGGCACTGCTCATGGCCGGCATCACCGCATTCTCCCCCGGCTTCCTGTTCCTCTCCGCCATGGTGAACAACGATAATCTGGCCACGGCCATCAGCGCCTGCCTGCTCTGGCAGTCCGCCCGCGTCATCCGCGGCCGGCATGAGGGCTGGCGTATCGCCGGCCTGGGCATCGGGCTGGGGTTGGGCGTGCTCTCCAAGGCCAACGTCGGGCTCACGGCTGTTCCCATCGGCGCCGCCCTGGCCTACGCCGCCTGGCGGCGGGAAGGGAGCCTGTCGGGCACGCTCAAACGGGCACTGGGCTGGGGGGTAATGGCAGCCGGCCTGGCGCTGGCGGTCTGCGGCTGGTGGCTCTGGCACAACTATCAGACGCACGGCGACCCCACCGGCTGGTCGTTCATCCTGCAGACCAATGCCCTGCGGGAAGGCCCGCTGACGCCGGCGGTGCTCTGGTGGCTGGCAAAGGGCCTGTTCACCTCGTTCTGGATGCGATGGCAGGGGTTGGCACTGCCCGGCTGGTTGTATGCCCTCCTGCTGGCGCTCTGCCTGACAGCGGCGGCCGGCTGGGTTCGGCTGGCTGTGCGCCGGCAGTATATTCCCCCGGAAACCTGGGCCATCCTGCTCATGCTGGCGTTACAATGTCTTGCGGTGCTGGCCGCCCTGCTCCAGTGGACGGCAACGGTGTTGGGCACGGACCAGGCGCGCCTCGTGTATCCCGCCCTGCCGGCCATCGCCCTATTCCTGGCGAAGGGCCTGCTGGCCTGGGTGCCGGCGCGCCGCCAGGACACCGCCGCCGGCGCTCTGGTGACGGCGTTCGCTATCTTAGGATTGGCCGCGCTGATCGCGGTGGTCGCCCCGGTCTTTGCCCCGCCGGCGCCGATTTCCGCAGAGGAACTGCCGGCGGATGCGGTGCGGCAGTCCGTCATGTTCCAGGGCGGCGAGCCGCCGGTTGCCATCGAGCTGGTCGCATATCGTTTGCGGACGCCGGCGGTGCGCGCCGGCGATTGGGTGGTTGTAGAGCTGTTCTGGCGTGCACGAGGAAAGGTCGCCAGCGACATCTGGCTTTCGATGTCGCTGGCCCAGGATGTGAATCATCCACTGGTGGTCAAGGACGGTTCGCCGTCCGCCGGCCGCGACACCACGGACCGCTGGCCGGCCAATGTCATCCTGCCGGCGGAGCACTGGCTGCGCGTGCCGGAACATGCCGCGCCGGGGAAATACACCCTCTGGCTGGGGTTACATCCGTTCGGTAGCTGGGATTGGCTCACCCCCGCCCCCTCTCCAGACCCCTACCGCCTGCCGCTGACCACCGTCCGGGTGGCGCAGTAAGAGAAAGGGGGCACAGTGATTTTCACTGCGCCCCCTGGGTAGTGCGTGGGGACTGCCGGCTACTCGAGCTTGTCCTCCCAGCGGATGGGAGCGAAGGTCAGGCCGGTCAGCACCTTCGGGTAGAAGTCGGTGGACTTCTGCGGCATCTTCTCCCCTTTCGCCGCGCAGGCGGCCACCTGCTGAGGCTTGGTGGGGTTCAGCAGGAAGAGGAAGTTGGCCTCGCCGGCAGATACCGCGGCGTAGCCCGGGCCAGGATCGCGCAGGTAGTCAATGTTCTCCTTGCGCTCGATGCTCTCCTTGGTCAGCCCCATGATGTGCTCCAGGATAAGCTCATGCAGGATGGAGACATCCAGGGCCTTCCACTCGGGAGCGCGCGGTTCCTTGACCACCTGGTCCATGGCGGCCAGATCGCGCAGGGTCAGCAAGTAGTACCCTTTGCCATCATAGAAGCCGATGACATGTGCCTGGTTCGCCAGCTCCCGCATCTTGGCCTCCAGCGCTTCGCGGCTGGGCATTTCCTGCACGTCGAAGTACTGGCGGGCTTTCTCCAGGATTTCGCCGGCGCTCATGCGGGTGTACGAGTGAATCAGGCGGTGCGTCGGCAGAATCACCAGGCCCGGGTCGCTCATGCTGACCAGCGTCGCCATGACGTAGTTGAAGGCGTGCTGTTCGGTCCAATCGGGATGCTTGGCGCGCATCTCATCGCGATAGGCCAGCGCCGTCTCATAGCGGTGATGGCCGTCGGCGATGATCAGGTTGCGCTTGGGCGCCATCTCCTGCTGAATGGCCGCCAGCACCTTCGGATCATCGATGACCCAGACTTTGTGCCGCACATCCGCCTCGCCCACCGCTACCGCGTCAATGTCGGGTTCCCGCTGGATGTGAGCATCCAGCAGTTGGTTGATGCGGTTCTCCGGGTCCGGATACAGGATGAAGATCTGCCCCAGGTGGACCTCCATCGCCCGCAGGAGGTTCAGGCGGTCCACTTTCGGCCCGGAAAGCGTGCGCTCGTGCGGCAGAATAGTTCCCTCGTCAAAGGGCACCAGCTTGATCATCCCGATGACGCCGCGCCGCGCCAGACGATCTCCCGTGCCCGGCACCGTGAACTCTTCGGTATAGGCGTAAAAGCAGGGCTTGGGGTCACGGGTCAGGATGCCCTCTTTCAACCATTCATCGAAGTACTTGCGGGCGCGGGTGTAGACGTTGTTGGTCTCGTTGTCATCGGGGAAGCGCTTGCCCAGGCTCATCCGCACGACGTTGTACGGGGAGAGGTTATAGTACGTCTCCTGCAGTTTCTCGTCGATGCGGTCATATGGCAGGGCAATGACCTTGTCCAGCGGCCCCACTTTGGCGGGGTTATAGCGTACTGCTCGGAAAGGTTTCACAACGGCCATGAGCCACTCCTCTGCCAAAAGGATTGCGGAATATCAGCCGGCATGCGCCTTGGCGAACTCGATGACGATGCTGGCCACCTCATCGCCCACCCGGTCCTGGGCCTCCTTCGTCTGTGCGCCGATGTGCGGCGAGCAGATGACGTTGGGATGGGAGACCAGGGCCATGTTGTTGGTGGGCTCTTCGGCGAAGACATCGAGGGCCGCGCCGGCGACCTTGCCGCTGTTGAGCGCCTCCAGCAGGGCCTCCTCGTCCACCGTGCCGCCGCGCCCGCAGTGCACGATGTAGACCCCGTCCTTCATCATGGCGAACTGCTCCCGGCTCAGCATGTTCGCCGTCTCCGGGGTCAGTGGCACATGCATGGAGATAAAGTCGGAGGTGCGGAGGAGCTCCTCCAGCGGGACCTGGCGGGCGCCCGGTACTTCCGTGGGCGTGCGGCGGTAGAAGATGCAGTTCATGCCCAGGGCGTTGGCGCGCTTGATGAGCTCCGCGCCGATGCGGCCGGCGCCGATGACGCCCAGGGTCTTGCCGGCCAGCTCGATGCCCTCGAACTGCTTCTTCTCCCACTTGCCGGCCTTCATCGAGGCGGTGGCCTGCGGGATACTGCGGGCCAGCGCGAACATGAAGCCCAGCGCCAGCTCTGCCACCGAGGCGGAGGATGCCGCCGGCGTGTTCATCACCTTGATGCCCTTGGCCTCCGCATACTCCACGTCAATGTTATCCAGGCCCACGCCGCCGCGCACGATGAGCTTCATATCGGTGGCGGCGTCAATGGCCGGCTTGCGGAACTTGGTCGCCGAGCGCACAATAGCCACGTGGAAGCCGGGCACCGTGGCGACCAGCTCTTCCGGGGTCATGCCGGTCTTGACGACGACTTCCAGGCCGGCGTCCCGCATGGCCTGCACCGCGCTGTCCGCCAGCTTGTCACATACCAGAACCTTCATGTCACTCCCTCCTTATCCCTTCTCTCGGTCAGCTCAGCTTGAGGATGTCCTCGATCTGGGCGGTCAGCCACCGCAGATCGTCCAGAGTCAGGTCGCCCATGTGCGCGATGCGGAAGCATTTGCCCTTCAGCGGGCCGTAGCCGTCGGAGATCATGGCGCCGCGCCGGCCCAGCTCATCATTGAGCGCCTTGATATCCACCTCGCGGGTGTTGACGATGTTGGTGACGGTGAGGGACAGATAGCGCTCGTCGGAGAAGAGCGCCCAATACTTGCGGGCCCAATCCTGGACGTACTTGGCCATGGCCTTGTGGCGCGCCCAGCGGTTCTCCAGGCCTTCCGCCAGGATGTCGTCCATCTGCTTGTTCAGGGCCTGGATGAGGCTGATGGCCGGCGTCGCCGGGGTCTGGTTCTTCTCGTAGAACTTGTACATGTCGATGAAATCGAAGTACAGGCCGCGGTACGGCACCGTTTCGGCCTTCTTGAGCGCCTTATGGCTGACAGCGCAGACGGTCAGTCCGGGCGGCAGGGCGAAGCACTTCTGCACGCCGGCCAGCAGGACGTCGATCCCCAGCCGGTCGAACTCGATCTTCACGCCGGCCATGGAGCTGACCGAATCCACCAGGAACATGACGTCCGGGTACTTCTTCATCACCTCGGCGATTTCCTCAATGGGGTTCATCACGCCGGTGGAGGTCTCGTTGTGCACCACCGTCACCGCGTCGTATTCGCCGGTGGCCAGCTTCTCATCGATCATCTCGGGCAGGATCGCCTTGCCCAGCGGCACTTCAATGACATCGCACTCTTTGCCGTTGGCCTTGGTGATCTCATGCCAGCGGCGGGAGAACTCGCCGCAGATGGTGTTGAGGCATTTCTTCCCCACGCAGTTGCGGATGGCCGCCTCCATGGCACCCGTAGAGGAAGAGGTGAAAAGGAAGACCGGTTGGGTGGTGTAGAGCAGTTGCTGGAGCTTTGGGGTGACCGCCGCCTGCAGGTCGGAGTACTCTTTGGAGCGGTGGCCGATCATCGGCACGGCCTGCGCCTGCAGGATTTCCTCGCGCACATGGGTGGGGCCAGGGATAAAGAGCTTCTTGTACATCGGTAACCCTCCTTTGTGAAAAATGGTTCGGGATACGTCTGCCGTTATCGTCAGCCGGCAGGACTGCCGGCGAAACCCCTCAGCCGCTCCAAACAAAAAGTGGGAACAGGAAACCTGCACCTGTATCCCACTCTGTCCCTGGACCTGAGAGATTTCCCCAGAGGTGATAGGTGGCATAAGAAGCTGGGGTTGCCCCTTCGGTGTGGCGCCCACGTCGCGCGGCGCCAGCTCTCCAGAGTGCGCCTCAACGCGATCCTTTTGCCTGAGAGTTTAGCAGGTGCGCGTGCCATTCCCCTTCGGCGGCCGGCCGGGCCGGCTCTCTCTCGCGCTGAGGTGTAAATATTCACTTGACGGAATAAAGCTTCAACTAATCCACTATAAGTGTATCATAACCTGGCAAACTTGTCAACGTCAGGTTTGGGGAACAATCACCTGCCAGATGGCTGGCATCCGAACCCAGATGCAGACATTGACATATTGCGGGAAAGTCCATATACTGAGACGCAGATACACGGCACGCTGGACACCGGGCCAGCGGCCAGGGGTGAGAGCACGCTTCCGGCTGGGCCGGCCATGCACCCGCGGGGAAGGTCTCCAGAGCCAAGGAGATTCCTATGAATCTCGCTGTGCTCCTCGATGAACAGAGGAACGTCATCGCCCAGCGATGGGCGGAACTGATCCAGCGCGAGATGCCCCATACGCGCTACGGTCAGTGCAGCATCGAGCAGATCGCCTACTTCAATCAGGTCGCCATCGAACTCATCCTCTCGCTGATCCACAACCCACGGGACATCCCCGCCTGGATTTTCGATGAACCGCGCCAGAGATATCTGGCGCTGGGCGTCCCGGTGAGCGAGTTGATCGAATCGGGCCTGCTCCTGCAGGAAACGCTGTGCAAAGAGATGCTCCAGGGCGCCGGCGATACGCTGTACCGCGACATCCTGCCCGAACTGCAGTACTACATCCGCAAATTTGTCGCCCTGGTCGTAGATTACTACGCCGGCCAGCTCAACCACCAGCTCGAGGAACAGCGCGCCCGCCTGGCGTTCGTCCTCGACATCATCCGCCGCGCCAGCCGCACCCTCTCCGTCGAACAGCAGATTGACCTGGTCATCCAGAGCCTGAAAGCGTCCCTTGGCACCGAACACGGTATGCTCTATGTCCTGAACGAGGAGCGCACCGCCGGCCTGCTGTGGGGCGATATCGACGCCTTTCCTCCCGCCCAAGACCCCAATGTCCGCGAATCGTTGCGGTATCCACTGCCGCTTTCGAACACTGTTTTCACACGCAAAGTAGCCGCCGCCGGCCGGCCAATAATATACCAGGAAAGCACGCCCGGGCCGGATGACGAGATCATCCAAACCTGCCGACGGTGGAACGTGCGGACCATGCTGGGCATCCCGCTCGCCGTGGAGGATCGCATGGTGGCGGTGGGACTTCTCTTCTCCACCGCTTCCGCCCCCTCCATTTCCGAGGAGAAGGTCAACCTGGCGGTGGACGTGGCCAAGGCGCTGGCGCCGGCGCTGGGCAACGCCCTGCTTCACGAGCGGGTGAAACAACTGGCGATCATCGAGGAGCGCACCCGCCTGGCGCAGGAGCTTCACGATGACCTGGCGCAACTGCTTGGCGCCATGCAGTTGAAGGCTTCTCTGGCGGAGCAAATGCTCGCTGAGGGCGCTCTGGACCAAACCCAATCCCTGCTGGTGGACCTGCAGGAGACGTTGAGCAGAGCATACGTGGACATGCGCGAGATCATCTTTAATCTGCGCGTCGCCGGCGCCGGCGGCAAAGCCCCGCTCCTGCCGGCCCTCCAGGAATACCTGGTGGACCTGAAGCGCTTTTACGGCATTGACGTCGCGCTGGAGGTGAAAGGGTCGGTCTCGGTTCAACTCTCCGAGCATGAGCGCCTGCAGGTCATTCGTATCATCCAGGAGGCGCTCACCAACGCTCGCAAACATGCGAATGCCACCCAGATCGGCCTGCGCCTCTCCCAGGACGCCCACACCCTCAAAATCTGCGTCAAGGACAACGGCCTGGGGTTCGACCCGGAGCGGATGGAGACCATCGGCAAAGAGCGCTTCGGACTGCAGGTCATGCGCGAGCGCGCCGCCAGCATCGGCGCCACGATCGCCCTGTTCTCACAGCCCGGGCAGGGGACCCGCCTCACGCTCGAACTGCCGCTGGCGGCCGGCCGAGGAGGTGTGCAGTGAGCCAACCCATACGCGTCCTGGTGGTAGATGACCATCTGCTGTTCCGCCGCGGCGTCCTGGCGGCCCTGGCATCCCGCCCACATATCGAGGTCGTCGGCGAGGCCGGCAACGGCGAGGAGGCCGTCCAATTGGCGCGCCAGACCCAACCGGATGTCATCCTCATGGATATTGCCATGCCGGTATGCAGTGGGTTGGAGGCCACCCGCCAGATCAAGCGCGAACTGCCGCGCATCAAGATCATCATGCTCACCGTCTCGGAAGAGGATGAGGCGTTGTTCGAGGCGGTGCGCGCCGGCGCCGAGGGCTACCTCCTCAAGGACCTGAAGGTCAACCAGCTCTTCGAAGCCATCGAATCCGTGGTGCGCGGCGAGGCGCCCCTTTCCGGCGCCATCGCCGCCAAACTCCTGCGGGAACTCCAGCGCTCCACCCCCTCCCATGCCGTCCCAGCGGAGCTTACCGAAACCCTTTCCGAGCGGGAGATCGAAATCCTCACCCTGGTCGGCCAGGGCCTATCCAACAAAGAGATCGCCGACCGGCTGTATATTTCCGAGAGCACGGTGAAGAATCACCTGCGCACCATCCTGGACAAGCTCCATCTCCGCAACCGCATCCAGGCCGCCATTTATGCCTCGCGCATCGGGCTGGTGAAGGACGTGCTCTGACCCTGCGCCGCCGCTTTGCCCAAAAGTACTATTCCGATTTGTCCATCTGGACAACATATTTGAGCCGGCCGGCTCTTCCCCCCGCATAGTCGTACCGCTACAATATACTCGGACGCAGGGGCATCTCCCATCTCCGCCGCTTCATCCTGCCCGGGACGTTCGTTCAAAGCATGGGGCGACATGTATGGCCCGTGAGCCAGTGCCGGCCACCGAGAACCAGCTACCGCCAGCTCGGCCGCGCGTCCTTCTGCTGGCGGACGAGACCATGCTCACCATGGGCCTGTTCGACCTGCTCGGGGACCAGGCCGAGCTCAAGGTCCTGCCGGCACACCAGCCGCCGGAGGAAATTATTACCACCATCCTGCAGTGGGAGCCCGATGTCATCCTGCTCACCTCAGGCCCACCTGCATCCTGTCCTTGCCCCTGGGAGTGGGTGCGCCGGCTCAAGCGCCAACACTGCTGTATCATTCGCCTGCTGTTGCAGGACAATTCCATCGACATCTGTCACGTGCACACCATGACCATCACGCATCTGGGGGACCTGGTGCGGCTGATCCTCACCAGGCCGGCCAGCAATACCACTCTCATCGAACCGGGTGAACCTGGGAGGCAGTGAATGGACTCCGTATTGGCTATGACAGCGCACACCCATGCATGCTGTGAGGACCCCACCATCCCGCCGGCGCGCCACCTGCGCAAGCCGGTCACTCTGGTGACTGGCTTCCTGGGCGCCGGCAAGACCACCCTCATCAACCACCTCCTCTCCCTGCGCCGGCCGGCCGAGCGCGTGGAAGTGGTCCTGCGGGAGTTCGGCGAGGTGGGCATCGACCAAGAGCTCATCGAAGATGAGGGGGTCAATGTCCAGGTCTTCGCCGGCAATTCCATCTTCATTGACCCCCAGACCAAGCTCCTCTGGGACCTGGAACGCCTGTACTCCCGCTGTGACCGCCTTGGCACGGGCCAGTTCTCCTGGCAGGAAGTGGATTTCGACCGCGTCCTGCTGGAATCGAGCGGCCTCGACATCCCGGAGTACATGGTCACGCTTTTCTACATTGACCGCATCCGCAATCACTTCCGGCTGGATGCGGTGATAGCGGTGGTAGACGCCCAGTTCGGCGAGCTGAACCTGGACGAGTACCGCAAGGCCCGCGAGCAAGTCTGCCTGGCGGATGTGCTCCTGCTCAACAAGATTGACCTGGCCGCGCCCGAGCAGATCGCCAGATTGGAGCGCCGGCTGTGCCGCCTGAACCCCCTCGCCAAACTGTACCACACCCTATACTGCCGGGCCGGCCGCGAGGCCCTCATCGACGTGGACCTGTTCGACGGCATCCCCGGCTTTGACCTGCTTCCCGAAGCCGCCCAGCGTCACACTCACGGCCACAACGAGGAGGAACCTGTGGACGACTTCCAGAGCGTGGTGCTCACCGAAACCCGCCCATTGGACAAGGACAAGGTCAACGCCTGGATCAGCGACCTCATCACCCACAGCGGCAAGAAGATCCTGCGCGGCAAGGGGGTGCTGTGGTTTGCCGGCTACGACCACCGCTTCGTCTTCCAGTGCGTGCGCACCGCCTTCCACTCCAAGGCGGACCGGCTCTGGAAGCCGGATGAGGAGCGCAGCACCACCATCGTGTTTATCGGCGAGGGCATCGCCGAACTGGCAAAGGAGTGGCAGCGCGGTCTGAGCGCCTGCGTCGCAATATCAGAGAAAGGAGGGTGAAACCAACAGTGGCAGACGGCAGAGACCTCATCGAAGAGACCGTGGTCATCATCGGCCAGCTTGTGGAAAAACTGCCGGCGGTCAAGCCCCACTACTCGGCCGAGGAGTTCGAGGAGCTGGAATCGTACCTGCAGAGCCCCCAGAAATGGGTCGCTTCCTGCCGCAAGAAGGTTTGGCTGCGCGGCAAGGAGGGCACGGATATGGCGCAGAAGTGCCTGGACACGGCCAGGCACCTGCAGGAAGTGCTGGACACGCCGGCGGCCGCGCTGGAGAGCGCGGCGGACCTGGCCTATCAACTGGAAAACCTGGCGCGTGTCATCGCCACCAAATCCCAGGTCATGACCTGATCGAATGTCCGGCGGCAAGAAAGGAGGTGCGGCGTATTCACTGGCGGTCAGCAGGTAGTATCGGAGCAAGCCATCCCCGGGACAGCGAGCCATTCGGTAAGGTTGTTCATGCCTAGCGATTGTCAAGGAGGGTAAAATGGCGTCCCAAGTGTTCTTCATGAACGACCGGGCCAACAGCCTGGCGGAAAGCATCAAATTCAAGGCGGTCAAGGTGTTTCGCGATGCCGGCCTGGGTGAGCTCTTCTCCCCGGGAGATTGGGTCGGCATCAAAATGCACTTCGGCGAGCACGGCAACTCTCTCAGCCTGCGCCCGCAGTACGTGCGCTCGATCGTGGAGGAGATCCAGCGCCTGGGCGCGCACCCCGTCGTGGTGGACTGCACGACGATTTGCTTCAACGAATACTCCTCCCGCGCCACCCGCACCGACATGCTGCGCACGGCGGCGCGCCACGGCCTCACCGAAGAAACCCTGGGCTGTCCCATCTGGATCTGCGACGGGGAATTCGGTGAAGAAGAGGTCCGCGTCGAAGTGCCGCATGGGGTGTACCTGACCCATTCCTACATGGGCCGGGGCCTCAAGTATCTCGATGCGATGATCGTGCTCACCCATTTCAAAGGGCACCCGATGGGTGTGTTCGGCGGCGCCCTCAAAAACGTCGGCATCGGCTGCGGCTCCAAGCGCGGCAAGCTCTGCACCCACCTGCTGAACCATCCGCTGTACGGCATCCGCAACTGGGGCATCAACCAGCAGGCCGCACAGGCCGCGGCACAGGGGCCCCATCCCAACGGCGTCGACAGGCTGATGAAGAACTGTCCCTTCGACGCCTTCCGCTGGGAAAACAACACCCTGCATTTCGACCGGGAGAAATGCCAGATGTGCGGGGCCTGTTTCGGGCCAGGCCTGTTCGCCGGCATCCTTCAGCCGCCCCCGGAAATCATGCTTCTCTGGGCGGCGACTATCCCGGATGCCTTCTCCGCCTATGTGCACGCCATCGGCAAGGACAAGATCGGCTACGTCACCTATGCCGTTGACCTGACCCCCTGGTGCGACTGCGTGAATTGGAGCGACAAGCCCTTGGTGCACAACCTCGGCGTATTTGCCTCGAAAGACCCGGTGGCCATTGACATGGCCTGCCTGGAGATGTCGGAGGCACGCGCGGTCGTCCCTGGCTCCAAGGCCGAGGAGCTGGGCTTCGCCGAGCCGGGCACCGAGCGCTTCACCAACTGCGCCGGCTTCGCCGGCGTCAGCCAGTGGGCGCAGATCAACTCCGCCATCTACAACGGCCTGGGCACCTCCGAGTACGAGCTCATCATCTCCTCGCCGGTGGCGGACGATACCGAATTTTGGATGAAGCCGTACACCCCGGAGAATCCCTGGGGATGGGTCCATCGAAAAGAGCATCACAAAATCGACTGGAAAGTGGAGCCGTTCACGCACCGCGATCTGCAGTTCTCCATGGTTGACATGAGTGTCAAACCCAAGGGCAAGGTCGCCGAGCGCGAGCTGTAGCGCCTCGGGCAAGCCAGCACAAGGAGGGAATCTCATGAAAGGCGGGTATATCGGCAAGATTCTGGTGGTGGATCTGTCCAAGAACTCCATCGAGGTGCAGGAGCTCCCCGAGGAGATGTACAAGAACTTCCTGGGCGGCTACGGCCTGGGTGCCCGCATCCTGTACAGCATGATGAAGCCCGGCGTCGATCCCCTGGGCCCGGATAATGTGATCGGCTTTGTGCCTGGACTGCTCACCGGTACCGGCGCCCCGTTCACCGGCCGCTACATCGTGGTCTGCAAATCCCCCGTCACCGGCGGCTGGAACGATGCCAACTCTGGCGGCTTCTTCGGCCCCGAGCTGAAGAAAGCCGGCTTCGACGGGGTCTTCGTCAAGGGCGCCGCCAAGGAGCCGGTCTATCTCTGGATCCATGACGGGCAGGCCGAGATCCGCTCCGCCAAGCACATCTGGGGTCTGGACTCGGAGGCCGGCCGAGAAGCTCTGCGCAAGGAGACCGACCCCAATGCCCAGGAAGCCATGATTGGGCCGGCCGGCGAAATGCTCGCGTACATGGCGGCCGTGATGAACGACAAGCATCGCGCGGCCGGACGCGGCGGCCCGGGCGCCGTGATGGGCTCCAAGAAGCTCAAAGCGGTGGTCGTACGAGGCACGGGCGAGGTGCCTGTGGCCTACCCCGACCGGCTGAAAGAGGTTCAACGCGCCCTTTCCGCCGCCATGAAAAACTCCGACCTGGCCAAGGCGTTTCATGAGCACGGCACTGGCGCCTTCAATGCGCCCTCGGCCCTCAGCGGAGACACACCGGTCAAAAACTGGGCCGGCGTGGGCATCATAGATTTCGGCCAGGACGGCGCCAACGCCATCGCCGGCCAGGCTCTCGACCCGAAATACAAAGTCAAATCCTACGGCTGTGCCAACTGCCCCCTGGTCTGCGGCGCCCATTATGAGGTCAAGGACGGCAAATGGATCAAGGGCGCGACCGAACGCCCGGAGTACGAGACCGCGGCTTCCTTCGGCACCCTGCTCCTCAACAAGGACCCGGAGGCCATCTTCGCCTGCAACGACATCTGCAACCGCTACGGCCTGGACACCATTTCCACCGGCATGACCATCGCCTGGGCCATGGAATGCTATGAGAAAGGCATCCTGACCCAGCAGGAGCTGGATGGCATCGACCTGAAGTGGGGCAATGCCGAGGCCATCGTCGCCATGACCAGGGCTATCGCGGAACAGAAGGGCATCGGCAAGGTGCTGGCCAAGGGCTCCGCCGCCGCGGCAGACGAGCTGGGCAAGGGCCATGAGTGTCTGATTACGGTAAAGGGCATTGAACTGCCCATGCATGACCCGCGCCTTTCGCCCGGCTATGCGCGCACCTATCAGTTCGACCCGACGCCCGGCCGGCATGTGAAGGGCGGACTCGGCGGCATGCAGTTGCTGATGCCCGACCCGTCCAAGTACATCCCGGAGGGAACGGGATTCCTGGATGTCCTGCTGACCACCAATTCTGAGGTCGAGAGCTGTGCCGGCCTATGCATGTTCAGCGGATTCGTCGGGATGCAGAACCTGGCCAGGATGCTGGTCGAGGCGGTCACCGGCTGGAGCTTTAAGGGCCAGGACGTCCTGCGCACCGGCGCCCGCATCCTGAACATGCGCCATGCCTTCAACCTGCGGGAGGGCTTCAAGCCGGCCGACTTCGCCATCCCGCCGCGCGCCATCGGCGTGCCGCCGCTCCAGGCCGGCCCCCTCGCCGGCGTCACCATCAACGCCCAGCGCCTGGCCGAAAACTTCTTCCACTTCATCGGCTGGGACATGGAAACCGGCAAGCCCAGCAAGTACTCCCTGGAACACCTCGGCGGCATGGATGACGTTGTGAAAGACCTCTACGGATGATCGGAGGGTACGGAGCAGGCCGGCCGGGTTCGTACCGGCCGGCCTGCCCTCGTTCGGGAGCGAGCGGCGCCCATGAAGGTTACAGTCAAGTTTTTTGTGCCCCTCAATCAAGAGGCCGGCATCAACCAGACGGAAGTCGAACTGCCCGAAGGAGCCACAGGCGCGGAGCTGCTGGATCATCTGGCCGAGCAGTTCGCGCACATCCGGCCGGCGCGTGAACGTTTCCGCCGGCGAAGGGTCTATTTCCTGGTCGGGAAAGAATTCATCGGCCCCGACGTGCCTTTGCAGGACCAGCAGGTCATCGTCCTGATTCCCAGCGGCAGTTGCTGTCATCCGTAACAGGAGCAATGGAGCGGTATTCCATGAAAACCATCCTCATTACTGGCGGCGCCGGCAGTGTCGGCAAAGAACTGACCTTCAAATTGGTGGCCCAGGGCCATTGCGTGCGGGTCTTCGACCTGCCCATCTGCGATTACAGCGAGCTGGAGCATCAGGCCGGCATCGAGATCTTCAAAGGCGATATCCGCGACCCGGGCCTGGTACAGGACGCCGTGCGGGGCACCGACATCGTGCTCCATCTGGCCGCCATCCTGCCGCCGGCCAGCGAGCGCGATCGAGCGCGCACCTTCGGCGTCAACGTTGAGGGCACCCAGCGCGTCGTGGAAGCCATCCAGCAGACGGGCGGCACCAGCCGGCTCATCTTCGCCTCCAGCGTCGCCACCTACGGCGATACCACGGCCTCCACCCCGCCCATCCGCGTCGACCATCCACAGCGCCCCATAGACATTTACGGCGAGAGCAAAGTGGCCGCTGAACAGGTTATCCTGCAGGCCGGCATCCCCTACACCATCCTGCGCATCTCCGGCATCGTCATCCCGGCGCTGATGGACCCCCCAGACCCCTATCCCTTCACCGCCCAACAGCGCATCGAGCTGGTCTGCAGGGCCGACGTGGTTACTGCCCTGCTGGCGGCCGTTGACAACGATGCGGCGGCGGGTAAAATATTGAACATCGCCGGCGGTCCCTCCTGGCAAATGTACGGCCATGAGTACGTGGAGAAGGTCTTCCCCATCCTGGACATCCCCATCGAGGATGCCCATTACCGGGAGGAGCCTGGCTGGAGCGACTGGTACGACACCGCCGAATCGCAGGCACTGCTCGCATATCAGAACACGCCGTTCGAGGTATATTTAGACCAGCTCGAGAAGGCGGTCCTGGAGGCGCTGGGATAGGGCATGCAGGTCAGGGTCAAGTTCCTGCCCCCGCTGCGGGAGACCATTGGCCACGATGTCATCGTGATGGAGTTGCCGGCCGGCGCCACTATGGCCCAACTCCTGGCGCAACTGCGCGCCCAGTTCCCCTCCGCCAACCAGATGCTCGAAAACGTGCTCTATATGGTCAACTACACCCGCGCCCAATCCGACACCGTCCTGCAGGAGGGGGATGAAGTCATCTGCTTCAAACTATTGGGAGGAGGATAATCCCTCCTGATAGAGGGTTTCCGCGCCGCGGAAATTTGACATTTCCGCGATAGTATGGAATAGTATGCTGTGTGGCCATGAAGAGCCTGGGGAATCTTTCCCCCAGGCTCTTTTATTGCCCTTCGGCAAAATGAGATTTTCCTGGCTGTACGCAGTAAGAGGGGAAGACGAATGAGCGTAGACATTCAGAGAATTCGCAACATCGGCATCATTGCCCATATTGACGCCGGCAAGACAACCGTGACGGAACGCATCCTGTTCCATACCGGCAAGACGCACCGCATCGGCAATGTGGATGAGGGCACCACCGTGACCGACTCCATGCCGCAGGAGCGCGAGCGCGGCATCACCATCCAGTCTGCCGCGGTGACCACCGAATGGAAGGGGCATCAGATCACCATCATCGATACCCCTGGCCATATCGACTTCACCGCGGAGGTTCAGCGCGCCCTGCGCGTCCTGGACGGCGGCGTGGTGGTCTTTGACGGCGTCGCCGGCGTCGAGCCGCAGTCCGAAACGGTCTGGCGGCAGGCGGACCGCTATCGCGTCCCCCGCATCTGCTTCATCAACAAGCTGGACCGCGCCGGCGCCAACTTCTGGTACGCCCTCGAGACCATCGAAACGCGCTTGGGCGCCCGCCCGCTCGCCATCCAGATGCCCATTGGCTCCGAAAAGGCCTTCCGCGGCATGATCGACCTGATCGAAATGCATGCCTACCTGTATCCCGAGCCGCACGCGGAACCGGTCACGGCGCCGATCCCGGCCGAGCTGATGGAAGAGGCACAGGCGCGCCGCGAGGCGATGCTGGAAACGCTGGCCGACGTGGACGACGAGGTTGCCGAGCGCTATCTCGAGGAAGCGGAAATGTCCCCGGACTTTCTGCGCGCGGCCATCCGCCGCGCCACCCTCGCCGGCGCCCTGGTCCCTGTGCTGTGCGGCACGGCCCTGCACGATATGGGCATTCAGCCGCTCCTGGATGCGGTGGTAGCGTACCTGCCGGCCCCGCAGGACATCGAACCCATGCCCGGCCGCATGCCCGAGACGGGCGAGGAGATCGGCTGTGACAACGATGCGTCCCAGCCTCTGGCGGCGCTGGTCTTCAAGGTCAACACCGACCCGTACGTCGGCCGGCTGGCCTATATCCGGGTCTATGACGGCGTCCTGCGCCGCGGCGACACGGTGGTGAACCCCGCCACCGGCAAGAAGGAGCGCATCGGCCGGCTGGTGCGCATGCACGCCGACCGCCGCGAGGACGTGGAGGAGATCTCCGCCGGCGACATCGGCGCCATCCTCGGCATGAAGATCGCCACCACCGGCGAGACCATCTGCGCGCCATCCCGTCTGGTGGTGCTGGAGGAAATCAGCTTCCCCGCCCCGGTCGTGCATCTGGCCATCGAACCGAAGACCAAGGCGGACCAGGATCGGCTTTCCACCTCGCTCGGTGCGCTGGTGGATGAGGACCCCACCCTGCGGGTGCGCTTCGACGAGCGCACGGGACAGACCATCCTTTCCGGCATGGGCGAACTGCACCTGGAAGTGGTCGTGGACCGACTGCGCCGCGAGTTCAACGTCTCCGCGCGCGTCGGACAGCCGCAGGTGGCCTACTGTGAGACCATCACGCGGCCGGCGCAGGGCGAGGGCCGGCTGGTGCGCCAGACCGGCGGCCGCGGCCAGTTCGCGCACGTCATCCTGGCGGTGGAGCCACTGCCGGCCGGCACGGGCAACGTCATCGAGAACCATATCGTGGGCGGCGCCATCCCGCGGCAGTTCATGCCGGCGGTGGAGGCCGGCATCAAAGAAGGCCTGGCAATGGGTGCACTGATCGGCCAGCCCCTCATTGACATCAAGGTCTCCATCCTGGACGGCCGCTACCACGAAGTGGACTCCTCGGAGCAGGCCTTCCGCACCGCGGCGGCCATGGCGCTGAAGGACGCCGTCCTGCGCGCCGGCCCCATCATCCTCGAGCCCATCATGAAGGTGGAGGTCATCGCGCCCGAGGAATATATCGGCGGCATCCTGGGCGACCTGAGCAGTAAGGGCGGCACGGTCATTGGGCTGGACCCGCGCGTCGGCGGTGTGCAGGGCATCATCGCCCACGTGCCGCTGGCGGCCATGTTCGGCTACGCCGGCAGTCTCCGCTCCATCACCCAGGGCCGCGGCACCTTCGTCATGGAATTTGACCACTATGCCGAAGTGCCGGCGAAGGTCGCCGAGGAACTGCGGCGAGTGGCGTAACCCCAGCACAACGGCGTGCTGGATTGTTCCAACCAGGCCTGGCAGGCTCTGCCAGGCCTTTTTTCTTTTACAACCTGTAGGCCAAGAATTCATATTGCCAAAACTTGACAATCGTGTTATAATAACAGCAGTGTGGTCATTGCGATGGTCTGTTTGTTCCGCCCCGTGGAGGAAGTGGCATGCGCGCCCGGCTGCTCCTGTTCGCCTCGCTCGGAATCTGGGTCGTCTTCGCCCTGGCCGTCGCCCTCGCCGGCATCGGACCTTTCACTTATGCAGTGGTCGCACCTGCGCCACTCGCGCAGTCCACCAGCACACCCACCGCTACTGCCACGCCGGCCGCCATCGTGGATCTCACCCTACTGCCTCCCACCTATACTGCCTACATCGGTGAGACCTTCGCCATGACGGTGCGCGTCGACGCCGGCCCCCAGTACCTCGACGGCGTCGACATGCGGCTGAATTACGATACATCGAAGCTTATCGTTACCAACATCGTCGGAGGCACCGCCCTGCCGGTCGAACTGGCCAAAAGCATTGACAACAGCGGGCCGGTCGGCGTAGCCCGCTACTCCGCCGGCCGCCACCTGGCCGGCCCCATCCCCAACGGCACCTTCACGCTCTGCACCGTCTACTTCCAGGCGGTCGGGGCCTCCCCCAGCACGCCGGTCACCTTCGACCCGGTCAACACAGAGGCGGTGTTCGCCGGCGAATCGGTGCTGGACGAATTGAACGATGCCAGCGTGCAAATCCTGGACGCCACCGCCACCCCCACGCCGGCGTGCGCCATTATCCATATGGAAGCGGAAGACGGCGTGGTCACCCCGCCCATGGTTATCGTCTCGCCCGGCGAGGTCAACGCCTCTCGCTGTGATTACGTGCATACCCCGTTCGGCTACGGCTCCAACGGCTATGTCACGTTCAACTTCACCATCTCCACCCCTTCGCAGTACGTCATCTGGGGGCGCGCCTGGGGCCTGACCACCACCGGCGCGGACTCCTTCTGGGTCTCCGTGGACGGCGGGCCGGAATTCCGCTGGAATACCATGCTCGGCAACTGGTACTGGCAGAAGATCGCGGATGCCAACACCGGCATACCCTATGTGGTTTGGTTTGACGCCGGCCCCCACTCCATCCGCATTCGCACCCGCGAGGAGCAAACCCGCCTGGATGCCATCGAAGTCGCTCAGAACATCGCCGGCTGTCAGCTCCTCTACGTGGAGCCCTGCACCGCCCTGCCCACATATACACCGACGGCGACCTCATCGCCCACACCCACGCGGACGTTCACGCCCAGCGCTACACCGACTATCACGCAGACGCCCACGCGCACCCCAACCTACACGCCGACGGCGACGTTCACGCGCACCCCAACGCCAACGCTGACGCATACGCCAACGCACACACCCACCCACACGCCAACCCACACGCCCACACCGACCAACACGGCGACGCCCACCAGCACGCCGACGCACACCGCCACGCCGACCGATACCGCCACGCCGACGGCCACGCATACGCCGACCAACACGCCCACACCAACCGACACGGCGACGCCCACGAACACACCGACGCACACCGCCACGCCGACCGAAACGCATACGCCGACCGTCACAAATACTCCAACGGAGACGCCGACGTTCACCCCGACATTCACGCCAACGTCTACGGCAACCCCGACCGCTACTCCCACGGACACGGCGACGGCCACTCATACGCCTACGCGCACGCCCACGCTGACCCGCACGCCGACGCCGACGAGCACTGCCACCTTCACCTCGACGCCGACGCGCACGCCGACCGCCACCACCACACCCACGCTGACCCCTTGGCCGACGGCCACTGCCACGCCCACGCCGGCCCCCGGCCCGGTGCATCCTTCAACGGAATGGGTCAACTTCTACGGCACCGTCACGCTCTGGAACGGCAGTCCAGCCCCGATCGGCTCCACAGTGGATGCCTATGACCCGAGCCATGTACGGTGCGGGACCTACTACGTGACCACCGCCGGCCGCTACGGCCCCATGCCCGTCTACCGCGACGACATGACCACCCCAGAAGATGACGGCGCCTCCCCCGGCGATATCATCCGCTTCGCCGTGAACGGCATGCCGGCCTTCGCCGTCGGCCCGGACGCGCCGGTGTGGACCTCCAACGGCGACATCTGGGAGGTCAACCTTATTGCCGGCCCACTGGTCCAGCGCATTATCTACCTGGCGCCCGGCTGGAACCTCATCTCCTTCGACATCATGCCGCTGAACCCGGATGTGCCCAGCGCGCTTTCCTCCATCAGCGGGAAATACACCCGGGTGCTGTCCTTCGACTGCACCCTCGGCGCGGTGTCGTACTATCCCAGCCTGCCGCCCAGCCTCAACACCCTGAAGACCATGGACCCGTGGCACGGCTACTGGATTTACATGACCCAGGGAGCGCACCTTGTCGTCCAGGGCATCGAGGCCCCGGACCATTATCCGCTCTCGCTCTGCACGGGCTACAATTTGGTCGGATACCTGCCCAACTCCGCGCAGAACGTGGCTACCGCGCTGACTTCTATCGCCGGCCTGTTCGAAAGCGTGATGGGCTTTGACCCCATCTTCGGCGCCCAGACCTACTATCCCAGCCTGCCGCCCCTGCTCAACACCCTGACCCAGCTACAGCCGGGGCGGGGCTACTGGATCAAGATGAACAGCCCGGGCACGCTGATTTACCCGTAATCGGCCGGCCGCTTGAGACGCGCCTTATCGCAAGGAGAGTGGGGAAGCCATGAACCCTCGACCACGCGGACTGCTTCCAACCATCGCGGGATGGCTCATCCTCGCCGGCGCTGTTGCCGTCCTCGCCATCCTGAACATCTCCGCCGGCTCCGCGGCGCTCTCCTCGCCTCCCCTGGTGGACGGGGACACGCCAACACCGACGCCGACCCCCACCGCCATTGTGGATATGGCCGTCGTCCCCGAAATCTACACCTCATACATCGGGGAGATCTTTCATCTCGATATTATGGTCTCCGCCGGCCCCCAGCCAGTGGATGCCATTGATGCCCGTCTCTACTTCTCGCCCACCGAAATGCTGGTCATCGGCGTGGATAACGGCCCCGCGCTGGGCAATGTGCTCAACAAAACCGTCAACAACATGACGGGCTATTTGCGCTACTCCGCCGGCCGGCTGTACGGCGACCCGCCTCCTGCCGGCGACTTTATGCTGTGCCGCATCTGGTTCCAGGCCATGGCATACACACCCAGCGCCGACCTCATCTTTGACCCGCTGAACACAGACGTTGTCTACGGCGGGGAATCGGTCCTGCGCAACCTGTATAACGGCGTGGTCATCATCACCAGCGCCACTGCCACCGCCACCATCACACCCACGGGCACACCGACCCATACACCGACCATCACCCCCACGCCGACCGACACCGCCACCGTGACGCCCAGCCCCACCCCTTCGGCGACGGCGACGCCCACCCATACCAGCACTCCTACCCCGACCGACACCCATACTCCTACACCGACGGAAACCCATACGCCCACCATTACGCCGACGCCGACGGAAACCCTTACACCGACGATCACGCCCACCCCGACACATACCGGGACACCCACCGAGACGCCGACGGTCACTCAAACGCCCACCGTGACCGCCACATGGACGCCGACATCCACACCCACTGCCACCGGCACCCCGACACATACACCGACCAGCACGGCCACCGCCACGGCAACGGCCACCCGCACCGCCACGCCAACGCCGACCAACACGCACACCCTGACGCCCACCCCGTCCCCCACCGGGACCGCCACGCACACCCCAACCGCCACAGGGACGGCGACACATACGGCGACGCCTACTGCGACGGGCACGCCGACGCACACACCTACCTCGACGTCCACGCCGACCGCTACCGCCACGCCTACCGTCACCATGACGCCGACCAACACCGTGCGGCCAACGCTGACCCCCACCTTTACCCGCACGCCGACGCCCACCTGGATATTCTCGCCCACGCCGACGCGCACGCCCTATCCGACAGCCACGCCAACGGCTACGCCGACGCCTGGCCCCCTGCACCCGACCACCAACTGGGTGAACTTCTACGGCACAGCCAACCTGTCAGACGGGTCGCCGGCCCCATACGGCACGCGCATTGACGCCTATGACCCCACCGGCTTCCGCTGTGGCACCTGGATGGTCACCACGCCCGGCCAGTACGGCCCCATGCCAGTGTACCTGGATGACCCCACCACGCCGGCCCGTGACGGCGCCCTCCCCGGCGAGCGCATCCGCTTCGTCATCAACGGACAGCCGGCCGTGCCGCTTGGCCCCGACGAACCCATCTGGACCATCACCGGCGATATCTGGCAGGTCAACCTCCTCGCCAGCCGCAATACCCAGGTCACCCTGTACCTGCGCGCCGGCTGGAACCTCATCTCCTTCCCGGTGGAGCCGCACAACCCCGCCGTGCTGAACGTCCTGAGCGGCCTCATCGGCCGCTTCACGCGCGTGCTCTCGCTGGACTGCAGTCGCGGCGCCCTCTCCTTCTACCCGGGCATCCCGCCCTACATGAACAGCCTGACAGAAATGGACGGCCGGCACGGCTACTGGATCGAGATGACCCAGGAGATGCACCTGGTGGTGCCGGGGGTCCAACTGCCGGCCTCCACTCCTATCCAGCTCTGCGCCGGCTACAACCTGGTCAGCTACCTGCCCGATCATCCCCTGCCCGTGGAACAGGCCCTGCAGTCCATCGCCGGCCGCTACACCGCCGTCCTCGGCTTCGACCCCGAACGAGGCGCCCTCTCGTATTACCCGGACCTGCCGCCGGGCATGAACAGCCTGACCCAGATGGAGCCGGGCAGGGGCTACTGGATACGCATGACCTCGCCGGCCGTATTGATATACCCCTCGCCGTGAACCCCGCCCCATAGCAGGGGGACAAGGCCGGCGGCTGATACCGCCGGCCTTCTTCTTTCTCCGCAAATTGTAAGCAAACTGTAAGGAAAACCTATTGACGCCTCCCCACCCCCTGGCTATATTGTTCCATAGAGGATTCCAGATGCACGTACAATATTGTGTTGTTCTATCCCAGTATGTATCCTGATCGCGATGGAGGGAGACTCATGCGAGGGCAGAGAGGCCAGGGATTGGTGGAATACGCTTTACTGCTGGCGCTGATCGCCGTCGCCGCGGCGGCTTCCCTGCGCGCGGTGGGGCCGGCGGCCCGCGACGCCTTTCAGCGGGCGGTGCTGGCCATCGGGGACGGCGATATCACTTTCGATACGCCGGTCCCGTCCAGCACACCGGAGGCCAGCCAAACCCCCGGCACCACCACCCCAGAAGCCACCGCCTCGCCCGGGCCAACCATGACCACCACGCCGGGCGCCACCGCGACCGCGGTGCCGACCGCAACCCCACTGCCGCCTACCGCCACACCCGTACCACCCACCCCCACGCCCGGGGGACACCTGGTGACGGATAGTTGTTCGGCCGTCCTTGCCCTGACGAGGCCTGGCTTATACAAAGCCATCTGCCAGCTAAGATATTCCTTCGCCGAACTGGAATCGGGCAAAATCTATATTTCCCCCAACCTGCCGGACGGCATGTCGCTGATCGTGAACCTGCCGGCCGGTTCCTACACCTTCCACGGCGCCCTGCGCAACGGCCAGCCGCCGGTCTCCGGCCCACTGCCGCTCGGCAAAGGGGATTTGGAAGCCTTGGCCGGCGGAACCATCATCTTCACGGCCAGCTACCTCCCGCTGGACGGCGGATACCAGGGCATCGGGTGGAAGGGCAGTGTCACCATCAGCGTGACCGGCCTGCCCGAGATCGGCATCGTCCCCGGGCCTGGCCCCATCGTGCCCAAACCGCCGGTCGTCCTGAACTAGCGGCCACCGGCCGTAAGTGTATGAGGGCAGTGACATGGTGTCACTGCCCTCGTTTGATCTCATGCCCCGCGCATGCTATAATCTCGCTAACTGTTCGCCAATGGGCCACGCAACTGCCACGCCGGGAGAAGGACATGCGCATCGGCTTCCCAGGCCGCATCTTCGGCCGCCCGCGGCTCAAGACGCATGACGGCCGGCGGCCGCCCCAACAGCCGCACCTCAGCGTCAGCCTGCTCTACCTGCGCGACATCCTCGAGTACCTCCACCAGCAGGACATCCGGCTGTACCGCATGTCCCCGTACCTTGTGCCGCCGACCAGCGCCCCAGAGGGACAGATCGCGGAATGCCAGGCTGTGCTGGCCTTCGTGGGGGAGCTTGCCGGCCGCTACCGCATCCGCCTGACCATGCACGCCCTGGCCTATACCACCCTCAGCACGCCCGATGAACAGCTTGCGGAGCGCGGCCGCCGGGAGCTGATATGCTGGTCGCGCCTCATGGACGCCATGGGCCTGCCGGCCGATGCCGTGATTGTCCTGCACGTGGGCGGAGTGTATGAAGACAAGGACGCCAGCAAGGCACGGTTCTTGCGCCGGCTGGAAGCCCTTCCGGAGGTTGCCCGCCGCCGGCTGGCGCTGGAGAACGACGACGCCTCCTACAGCTTCGCTGATGTCCATCAGCTTGCCGCACGCGCCGGCCTGCCGGTGGTGCTGGACTATTTGCATTTCCTCAATCATAACCCAGAGGACCTGCCCCTGACGGAGGCGGTGCACCTGGCGCTGGCAAGCTGGCCGGCCGGCGTGCGGCCCAAGATGCACTTCAGCAGTCCCCGCACGGAGCTGAAAGGGGCCGCCCTGGCCGGCGCCTGGCCGCCCCACTGGACGGAACATGCCGATTTCGTCAACCCTTTCGAGTTCATCCGTTTTTGCGAGAGCTGTCTCGCGGTCGGAGAGGCCGACATGATGCTGGAGGCGCGCGCCCGCGACCTGGCCGTCCTGCGGCTGAAGGCGGACCTCCAGCGCTTCGCGCCGGCGCTGGCGCGGAACGTGGAGTAGCCCATGGAACACCGCGGCATGCATGACATCCTGGGGACTGATCCCTCCGCCGGCGAGACGCCGGCGCTGGTGGTGCTGGTCAATAACCTCGCGGATTGGCGCCGCGTGCAGGAGGAGCATTGGTACCGCATCCCCCTGCGGCGCGCGCCGAGGCTGGCCGGCGCGGCCTACCTCGCCTTTTATCATTCCGGCGCCTTTGAGGAAGAGCGCTGGAGCATCCGCTGGTACGCGCCGGTGCGCTCGGTACAGGTACTGCCCCGCCATATGCTGATACCGGACGAGCCGGCCCATCCGCGCGCCCAAGAGCTGTACCTCCGCTATGACCTGGGCCCGCTGGAAGCACTGCCGGCCCCTGTGCCCAGCCGGCGGCTCCGCCGGGTCACCTTCATCCCCACCACCCTGGAGCGCCTGCTGTCCGCCAGGGATGTCTCCCAACTATGGATCAAGCAGTCCCTGCGCGAGCGACTCTGGGTCGAGCTGAACCGGCAGGGCTTTCACGCCGAGATGGACGCCGGCATCGAGGGACTGCCCGACGCAGCCTTCGACTTCGTGGTCCCGTGCGAACACGGCGGCGTGGCGGTAGACCTCGAACAGGGAGAGACAGCAGGACGGGGATACCGTGAGGCTCTGCCGGCCTATGCGCCGGCGGACATCGCGTCCGAGCTTCAGCGCCTGGGCTGGAGCCGGCTGTGCTTCGAGCGCGGCTCAGTGCCCAGCATCATGCAGCGCATCAGGGAAGCGGTTGACGCGCATGGGGGCATGCGGTTGAGGCCGGCGCTCACAGCCGGGCGATGATCTCGCCCCGCCCGAACGTGCGCACCGCGAGCGTCAAGAGCGCCGCATCCACGGCCCATATCGCCAGGCCGATCAGCGCCACCGTGGGGGTGCTGAAATACAGGATGCCCCCCATCTGTCCGAACAACAGCAGGATGATGGGGATCACCACCAGCCCGCTCATCTGATAGGCGTCCTGGAAGCTCTTCGCTTTGGCGGAGACCAGGACGATCACCCCGATGCCGAGGGCGGCGGCCGCCGGCACCACCCACAGGATCAGCACGATCCAGGCCAGGTTGGGGAAAAACATGCGCCCCAGCACCATCAGGCCGGCGGCGTTCACCACCACGGTGTACAGCACAAAGCATGCCCAGGAGACTACCATCGCCGGCAGGAAGGCGGCCAGCACCTTGCCGATGAACAGCTCTGCCGAAGTGATGGGGGTATACAGCAGGGCTTCCAGCGTCTTGCGCTCCTTCTCGCCGGCGAAGCTGTCCGCCCCAATGACGCTGGAGACCATCACCGGGATAATGAGGAAGAACGGGGCGAACATGAACATGGACGCGACCACCACCCAGGTCTGCTGATCATTCAGGCCGGCAAACAGGTTGTACAGCTCCGCCGGCATGTTGGCGAAAAACGCCCCCATCTCCCGCCGCAGTTCCTCGCCGGTCTCCATTGGCTCCAGGTAAATGGGCAGGAATATCATCAGCGCCGGCATCAGAATCATCATGATCAGCGGCACAATGATGATGGGCAGGACCACCCCTTTATTGCGCAGGGCAATGCGCAAATCCTTGCGGGCAACAGCGCGCACGGCGCGGGTATTCATGCGCTCCCTCCCCGGGCATTGGCCTGAAGCTGGAAATAGATATCCTCCAGGGAATGCTCGCGCGGTCGGACGGCGTAAATCTCCGCGCCGGCCTCCACCAACGCCCGCACCACCGCCGGCGTGCGGTGCTCCTGGTCCAGCAGGATGTGCAGGTCGCTGTTCTCCACCTCCACCTGTGCCACCCCTTCCAGCCGCTTCAGGGATGCCAGCGCCTCGGCGGGAAGCGGCCGACCCAGCCGCACGACGATGCCGTGCCCATGCCAGATGCGCCGCGCCAGCTCCTCCGGGGTGCCGACGGCGATCAGCTCCCCGCGGTGGATGACCCCCACCCGGTCGCACAGCCGCTCGGCCTCCACCAGGTTGTGGGTGCACAAGAATATGGTGCGCCCCTCCTCCTGGCTCAGATGCTCGATCAGCTCGGTGACCTGCCGCGCCGCCTCGGGGTCCAGGCCGGCGGTTGGCTCATCGAGGAACAGGATATCGGGCGCATGGATGAGGGCGCGCGCCAGCGCCAGGCGCTGTTTCATGCCCTTGCTGTAGCCGGCCACCTTATCGTCCGCCCGCGCCGTCAGCTCGAACATCTCCAGCAGTTCATCCACCCGCCGGCGCAGGATGTCAGGCGGCACATCGTACAGCTCGCCGAAGATGAGGAGATTCTCGCGGGCGCTCAGCGGCTCGTAGAGCGCCGGCGATTCGGTCAGCACGCCGGTGCGCCGGCGCACCGCCGGCCCTTGGGCGATGGGGTCCATCCCCAGCACCCGGATTTCGCCGGCAGTGGGATTGAGGACACCGTTCAGCAGGCGGACGGTGGTGGTCTTGCCGGCACCGTTCGGCCCCAGGAAGCCGAACACTTCCCCGCGGGCAATCTGCAAGTTCAGGCCGTGCACCGCCACCAGCGCGCCAAAATGCCTGGTGAGGTTGTGGGTTTCAATCACCCATTCCGGCACGTTATCATCCTTCTACCCACGCTTACGGAGGGCATCATTTTGCGCGCGAGCGCTCGCGTTCTTCCGCCGCCTCCAGGATCTGTTGAATCCGTTCGGCCGCGCCGTCCGGCAGGGACGCCGGCGTATGCGACTCCAGGATGCGGTGCAGTTTGCGCCGGATGCGATCCAACATGGTGAGACTGCCGGCGGCCTCCCAGTTCACCCAGGGGTCACGGTCCATCAGTGTCGGCGTCCATATTTCGGTGCGGCACAGCCGCGCCGTCTCCATCGTCGACATGAACTCCCCGCCCGGCCCGACCTGGTCAATCAGGTCCAGCATGATGGTCTCGTCCGTCACCTCGATGCCGCGCATGATGCGGCGGGTCATGGCGATGATCTCATCGTTCATCACCAGCATTTCCAGCGAGCCGATGTCCGCGCAGTCCAGGAAACCCACATCATGTACGAGGGTGGCGCCGCTCAGCGCCGAAAGGAGCACCTGGAAGGTGCTCTCGATGGCCGCCTGCTGATCCACGACCTTGGCCTCGGAGGCGCCGGCGGTGCCCATGAAGGGCAGGCCCAGGTAGCGGGAGATGTCGGACATGGCGGCGCTGTACAGGCTCATCTCCGGCCCACCGTACGCCGGCCGGCCCGTGCGCAGGTCCATCGGCTCGGGCACCCCGCCGATGCACACCGGCGCGCCCCGCTTCTTCAACTGCAGGATGGCCAGCCCGCTCAGTGCTCCCGCCAGGTACGAGACGATCAGGCCGGCGCCGGTCACTGGCCCCGTACTGCCGGCCGTCCCCCCGCCGATGTAAATCACGGGGATGTCATGCTCTACGGCCCAGAAGACGTTCTCCAGGTCATGGTCGGTATGGATGAGCGGCGACTGCCAGGTGGAGAAGAAGCCGAACAGCGGCCGCCGGCGGAAGGCCTCGGCACTGCCGGTCACCGCCAGCGCCATCGCATAGAGGTCCTTGACCTGATCCACCTGAAAGGCCCACGGCAGGACGGGCTTGGTGGTGTTGGCGATCATCTCGGCGTACTCATAGACCGAGGCCAGGGTCGGGGTGACATCGCTGATCAGGCCCAGGGACATGACGTAGTCAATGTTAGGCAGGGCATCACAGACCCGCGCGGTCATGCCCGGGTCGCCGCGGCGGGTGTGCCGGCGCTCCCCGGTAAACGGATCGATGAAATACGTGCAGGTTGGCCCAGGCCCGTAGTACACCTTATCCGGGACGACGTGCATGGCGTGCCGGCCGTCGCGCCCCCAGATGGTAAAGCCGCGCGGCGTGGAAGCGATGGCATCCTGGATGATGTGCGGCGGGATGCGCACCCGCACCCCATCCACATCCGCGCCGGCTTTCGCCAGCAGATGCCGCGCTTCCTCATTCAGGACGTTCACGCCGGTGCGGGAGAGGCATTCCAGCGTCGCGCGATACAATCTCTCGATCTGCGCATCGGACAGCACGCGAAACTGGGGCGTTTGCAGGGGAGCGTAATTGGCTTCCATAGCCTGTCATCCTTTCTACGTATAAGCGCAAGGGGCCGGCATCAGGCACGCAGTACCACACTGCCGGTCAGCCAGACCGCGTATGCGACGATCACGGCGCCCAGCGCGACCAAAACAGCCTTCAGCCGGCGGTCCGCCGCCGGCGAGATCCCCAGGTCCAGGATAATGGCCCGCACCCCCATCAACGCATGGGAGGTCACCACAATGAGAAAGGCCGTCTCCAGCGCGAAGATGAAGGGGTTTGAGAGGTAGTGTATCACATCCTCATAGGTGCGCAAGCCGCCCTCCACCACAAAATGGTTGGCGACCATGTGCACCACCAGCAGAACGGTCAGCAGTATCCCCGAGAGTGCCTGCCATATCCACATCGCTGTGCCCTCATCCCATCATTAGAATCATGCGCACGGCTACCGCGGTAAGCACAATGGAAAGCACAAAGGCGCCCCAGAAGAGCACTGCCTGCCGCCGGCTCCCCACGCCCAGGCCCAGCAGAATGACCCGCAGGCCGTTCAGCCCATGGTACAGCATGCCGAAGATGAGCACTGCATCGAAGGCCACAAAGAGCGGCGAACGCGCCAGGGCGATGAACGCGTCCCAGGCCTGCCGGCCGCGCGCCAGCGTGCTCAGCACCGTCAGGTGCAGGAACAGGTAGAACACCAGCCCGATGCCGGTCACCCGCATGAGGAAGAAGGCCAGCCAGCCTTC
>Ga0080004_1128323_pt1 | contig 36474 bp, 45 predicted proteins | sample WasSprMetagenome_FD_69207 | JGI IMG/M metagenome (GOLD analysis project Ga0080004, IMG submission 69207) | Sulfidic aquatic microbial communities from Washburn Spring, Yellowstone National Park, USA - WS (SPADES assembly) (version 2) | ecosystem: Environmental > Aquatic > Thermal springs > Hot...
CAAGTCCAGTATATTCTTTCATAATATATCACCCACATCCCCCTTCTTCGCCACATCCTTTCAGAGAGGATGTGCCCGTCCGACGCCACGTGGAGGCGAGGGGGGAACGTCGGACAAAAAATATGGAGGCGAGGTTAAAGTGCCCTGTTACTCTACTGTTTTTCTGTAACCGCATTTTGGACAAACTATAATCGGTTTACCAAATCCAAAGGGTCCTCTAGATTTCAGCACCATTTTAGTGCCGCATTCAGGACACTTTAACCTCCTATCCTCCAGAACATGTGGTTTATCGAGTTTAGGCTCTAACGTCATTTCCACCAGCATTTCAGTGCATGAGGTTGCCTTTGAGAAGATTAGAATAGTTTGATTTCGTCGTAGTCGTTTCTGAACAGCAGATACAGCACTATAGACTCTATTACTCCTATTGCACTAAAGACTGCAACAGTAACCTTAACCGGATCAATTATTGGAGGCATTATTGCAGCCACCAGTCCATCAACTTCAACCCACTGTGGAAAATATTTACTGTGGTTCATGAAAACGTCGATAGACCACTCCACTCCTGCAACGGATATCAGAAGTATGCAGATTGAAGCCAGCGTGACAAGGTCTCTGACCTTCAATCAGACCACCTTTACGCGATTGAGAATAAAAGGTGATTGACCGTCGAAAAGTTTAATCGCTTTCTCCTGTTGGAAGGATTTCGTAGCTCTCCGTATAGTATGTGGTTCCGTTAGCGTCCGACGTAGATTTTTTTATCTTCCAGTCATGTTGCTTAGCAAACTTCCTTAATTCCTTGAGACTTTTGAAGGTGAAGCATACTTGTGCATTGTTTTCTATAAGAAAATATGTTTTAGACTCCATTTTGTATCACGCTTACGCTACGACATGTTCTCTTATTGAGAAATCTCGTCCGCAGAAGGGGCATCTGACGACAAGATCTTCTCTCAGCCTGCTCTGTTCCTCTAGCTGCGCAATCTTTTCCCTAAGCATGTCATTTTCTTTCCTCAGATAAGCTATCTCCATATCGAAGTCAACTGCATCAGTATGCTTCTCCCTCAGCTTCTTAACCTCCCATACGGCGTCGTCTAAGCTTTTCACGTTAACAAGTTCAACAATCTTCTTCTTTTCTTCGTCTGTGAAATCCTCTGTAGCGAATAGTTCAACGAGCCTGTGGACAATACCTCTCCTCGAAGGAATAAGTCCGTCGAATATGTGCCCATATTTTTCGTTGATTTCATCGAATTCCTTGTTCATCTGCTCTATCGCGTTCTTAAGCGCCTGCTTCGGGTCGATGCCACGATATACTTGGTTAACGACAAGCGACGTTTCCTCCCTCGTTAAATTGTTCTCTCTTATAGCTTGAGCAATTTCCTTGACAGCCTCTGGCTTATCCTTGATTCTCAAAAGAACTTCCGCGTGGGAAGGCGTCAGAAGGCCTTTGACATCACTAGGTTGAGAATCCGGCTGATATGCTGGAGGCAAATGTTTAGACTGGAAGTTAGGTTGGCCTACAAAATTGTACCCCGGGGTACAATTTTTGTCGTCGTCTGTCGCGTCAGCATCAAGTGTCTTAATCGCTCTAGCCTTCTGAACCTCCCTTTCCAGTCTCCTTTCGAAGTCTTCTTCAAGCATTCTCTGAACTTCTTCTGGAAGCTCAAGGAACTGTATTCTCAATGTTACGTATGGATGTCTTTTGCCTATCTTTTCAGCAAGTTCTACAACAGAACCCCAACCGTATTCTTCAACATATTTTTTGAAGGCTCTTGCCTCTTCCATTGGAGAAAGCTCCTTGCGCTGAACGTTCTCAACCAATGCTATTTCGAAGGCGTCCTTGTCGCTTAAGTCCTCGTGTACAATGCATAGTGCCTCTTCCATGCCAAGCATTTTGAGAGCATTGTATCTTCTCCAGCCGCATACGAGCTCGTATCCTTCAGTGGTTTTCCTTACAGTCAGAGGGTTCAGAAGCCCCTTCTTCCTGATGCTGTCGGCAAGCTCCTCTATTTTTCCGAGAGATGTTCTAAAGAGAAACTTTGGCTCGCGGATCTCCGAAAGCTTAAGGTATCTTATCTGGGCTGAAACAGCCTTCTGCATAACCTTCACCTATCTTTTCTCAGGAATCTTCAGCTCATATCCTTCGTAAGACAGCATTTCCGCGAGACATTCGCCGCAAAGTCCAGCTTCCCCTGCTTTAACAAGTTCGACTGCCTCCCTCTTGCTTTCCGCGATCACAAAAAGTCTTGTCACACGCCAGTTGCAGTGGCTGCATTTAACCTCCTCTTTGCTAACGTAGTTCCAGCATCTTCTGCTCAAGTCTGTTGGAAGAATTGTGAAAACTTTCATTTTCTGCTCGCCTCCAAAACAAGTTGGGCCAGTTTTTCCGGATCCATTTTAGCCAGCCTCTCTGGATCAGTGACGGAAAGGTGTTCACGCAACTTCTCCACACTAAGTTTTGGAATTTCGACAACAGCTCCCTCAACGTCTAGGGCAAGCACGCCACTGTCCGCGTCAGCCTGCCCCATTATTATCACAACCTCAGCGCCAACCATATACCCCAGGTATGCGAAGTATTCGTCTGGAAGAAACTCTTCCTCGTCAGTTAAAAGTCTTGGTTTGAGATTCCATAGTGGGCTTTCGTTGGTATTGTATAGATGGACTATCTGGCACTTTCGTCCCACATTTTCTCACCACTTTTCTCCCCCTCTTCGCCACCATCCTACAACAGTAGAAGATGGCGTCCCCGCCTCACCACAAGGAGGTGGAGGGAAGCGAGGCGGATAAAAAACGGAAGCTTCTGATCGAAGCAGTCTACCTTATTTCCCTAAAGTTCCCGAAAAACATTCTCTTCTTCGCTTTACCCAGCCTGTTAAAATCTATGTCGCTTGGAAACTTCGTCAAGAAATTGATAACATCTTCCCACATATCCCTCCATAGAAAACATGAAGTGACAAAATGGGCCATTCCGCGCTCAAAATTGACAAAATCGCTTCATCAAAATAAAATGGCCCATTTTGCAACTTCATCATAAAATGTGGGCGGTAATGTTACGTCACATTCGCCCTCAAATATCTTGAGTGAAAGTATCTCGCTCTAACCCTGATCAAAACCCCACTTTTAACCAACTTTTTCACAGCCTTCCTCAAGTGCTCGACATAGATTTGAGCAAACTCAACTGGTCGCCTATAGACAAGATAATATTCTCTGGCATAGGCGTCGAAAATTTCCCGTATAGAGAAGGTTTTTGGAGTAAGGTATGTCAGCCAGTGCACGAAAGCATCATACTTGCCTCTCAAAATAATGTAATGGTGCAAGGGATTAGATTTTTCGAGAAGGTGAGGATAATTTTTTCGAACATCTTTCATCCACCTCTTGTAGGTTGAGACAGAGATACCGTACATTCTCATTAGCTCACATGCCCTAGATTTTATGCGATCAAGTTCTTTCACACTTACTAAAGTTTGGCCATCTTTTCGAACTGCACTAACCTTTCCAGCTTTTATCCACCTGTAGACTGTACGCTCTGTAACACGGAGAATTCTAGCAAAATCCTCTACCGTCATCAGGTTCGAGGACATACCATCTTCATCCAAAAACATGGTGAGAAAAAAAGTTTTGGGTGAGCCGGTAAATATTCTACTGCATTTTCTCCAGCACAATATTGTAAAGTTTCTCGCTGTCGATTGTACCATCTGGTTTAGCGAAAAAGTTGTACACTAGATCATACTTTTCTCCATCGTGGAAGATGAACTCTAGAACGTATGTTTCCTGAGGAGGCTTCTTCTCTTCCAGCGTCTGAGGCTGTAGGCTTGGCTGCGGTGGACTGGGAGGCATGGGACTTGGTTGCACACTCGGCTGAGGAGTGTACGGTTGAACTTCAATTTTAGGCTGTTCTACTGCCGTGCTCGGCTCCACTTTTACTGTAGGCTGCTCAAGTTGAGGCTTAGACCCTCTAGAATCCATTTCAACAAGCTCCTGAAACTTTTCCGGAGGAACCACTATAGCCTTCCCCTGAACTGCCGGAAGTCTTCTGGCAGCCATAGACCTTAGAACGTCAATTGTTAGGGCACCGCGCTCCAGATCCCTGCTCAAGTTAGTAAGCTCCTGCTCGCTCATGCCAATTTCAGCCAGCTTAGCTAGAAGAAAACATGCTTCGAGACCAATGTTCTTGGAGTCGGCGATAAACTCTTTAACAGTCTTAGGAAGCTTTTCGGCAATGTAAAGATACTGTGACACCTCATCCGCTCCCATTCCCAGATTTGCTGCAGCCTCCTCTCCACTGTGCCCCAGCCTAACGTAGGATTGAACAATGGCCGCCACCTCTACAGGAGAAAAGTTTTTCCTAACAATGTTTTCGCTGAACATTATCTGAAACTTTTCCTCATCGGTCAGCCCCTTGTATACTATCGCCGGAACCTTTGTCCAGCCAAGCTTCTGGCAAGCGTAGAACCTTCTCCCGCCAGCTATAACAGTATAGTTTCCGAGACGGTCTTCTTCGACAATGATCGGCTCCAGAAGCCCATTCTTCTTTATGTCCTCAGCGAGGTCGTCTACCTTGAATCCGGAAATTCTGCCAGTTTTAACGAAAAGCACCTTTTCGATTTCGACTTCCCTCAACCCAATCTTTTTCGCTTCAATTGACATGCTGGCTCACTGCTCATAATATATTAAGTTGCTTATAAGATGATGGGATCAAATCAGACGCCACCCCGCTTAAGAGTTGACGCTACAACAAAAGGCGCAGCAGCCTCTTCCATCCTACGGATAACGTTCATGTTATGGTCCACCCTAGCCTTCAGCTCCTCGTAGACCATAAGATAGAGTTCAACCACCCTATCGTAAACCTGTTCCACAACATCCCAGTTCTTCTTATCCCTCAATTCGACATCCACTTGAGAGTTTTCCCCTTTCACTAGAACAATGGACCATGGGTCAGACGAGGACAAGATGATTTTGTAGACTGGTATCTGGGAAACTTCCACCCTTAATGAAAGAAGATCCATGTTAACGGTTTTAATCGGGACTGCGTCAAGATCGATTTCCTTCTTCACCTTGTAGTCTAAAATCTCTGATGTTAGAGAAACACATTGTGCAAAAACATCCCTTATTTTTGGTCTAACAACCGGCGCAACCTTGTCACCATAAAATTTGAGGAAAGTCAGCAGATCTGTTTCGCTCAAGGGGACGCCAAACTTATGCCAATAGTATTTTCGCCGAATCCATTCTCCAACGTAGACGCTGAACATGTCCGAAACTGGAACATCTGTTGAAGTTGTCCTCAAAGGCATCATGCTTCTAAAAATCTTCCAAACCCTGCGACAAAGATCCTGCTCCAGCGGCAGCGTCGAAATCTTGTTCATTAAAGTGCAGAGATTGTTTAAGTTCCCGCTAAAGTCGATAATAGAGTCTACAATTTTGGTTCCCATTAACAGGTCCCTCCAAAAGAAGAGGCTTCAGTTTAGCCTAAACATTTTCTTTAGAAAGGTGCTTTAGCAAAATTTCCTCAAGAACACTGCTTCTGCTGGAAACTTTAGCACCCTGGCTGGCCTCCGAAACCCACCTGCGTCTAAGATATTCCTCAAACTGCCTAAGTATGTCCTCGTCCAAGGAAAAGCTGACAATAACCTTCTTACCCACAGCCGATCAAAAAGATTATGGTGTCATCGAATATAAGATGCTCCGGCCGGGATTTGAACCCGGGTCCGCGGCTCGAGAGGCCGCTGTACTTGGCCGGACTATACTACCGGAGCATGTTGTGCGAGGGGTTTCACTTGGGGATAAACGTCCTTTGCTATAGCATTAGCATTCGATGTTAAGATGCTAATAAGTTATTAGTGCTTTTTTGCAAAAAGACACCATGGTTCTCCATAAACAATTTGCTGCCATCATGTCTAGACAACTGTTTAGGCTCCTCCAAAAAAAGATGTTTAGAGCGGGTTCTAAGCCTTCTTCTCCTTTGGAACACGTTTGATGAACGTTGGATCTGTGGAGAACATGTAAACGTATGCACTGTCCTCTAAGCTTTTATTGGATTCTAGCTCTCGCCTAAGTGTCTCCAACGCTTTCCTGGCTTCCTCGCTTAAGTTAGAATATTTTGCTGGGTCAGAGAAAACCCAGAAGCCTTTTCCCGAAGGATACTCTTTCCATGGCAGAATATCGTATGAGACTGTGGGAGACTGTCCCTGAGGCTGTGAGGGTATTTCGAGAATCTCCTTCAAGGTTCTGCTTTCTTCAGCCTCCTTCTTCTCCTGCTCGCTTTTCTCCTGAACCTCCTGAACCGGTGACGAAGGCTTTTCCAGCACATACACTATTTTTGACACAGTGTGCGTTGAACGGAGAACCCACCCTTGAGAGAGAAGCTTTGAAGCTTCCTCAACATTGTCTACTTCACGGAGTTCCATATCGGATCCTCCAAAAAAGTTTTCCCAGAATTTAAAAGGACTTCAGAGCCTTCGCAGCCTTCCACGGTGCAACCAGTTCTCCAATCTTTTCCAAGACCATCCTATTATGCTGGTATGTTACAAGAATCTTTTCCGCCACACTTTCATAGAATACTGTCAGGGGCTCGAGAAGTTCGAGAACCTCTTGACAGAATCCAAAATGCAGTTCGTAAACCTTCTTCTTCTCCCGCATAAAATACAGTACTGGCGAGCTGTCGGATTCCACTTTAACCATGTCAGCTTCCAGGCTCGGGTCACCTAACAGGTTCTTGAAAGGCGGGTTCAACTGATAGGTCCAGACAATGTTCTCGTAAACCTTAAGCTTTCTAACCAGTTCAACAAACTCTGCCAAATGTTCACCCTTTTTTCCGGAAACGTTTTCCGCAACCTTTTCCCCACAGTATCTTATGACGTCGAAAATATCATTTGGTTCGCTTATGTTCTTGCCCCTGCTCCTGTTCCTACGATATATTAGAAGCGTTTTACCAGCGCATATTCTGAACCCGAGAGGAAGAGACGCTACTTCAACAGGACTTGATCTCAGTGGAGTGAAGGCGGAAAAGCTTCTGGCAACCTCATCATACATTGCAAGGTTAAAGTTTCTAGTGTTAACGAGTGCAGCCAGTACAGCACACTGGTTAAACTTGTCTTTCACATCACACAGGATATTGTCTAAGTTGAGCATACCTCCAAAAACGGTTTCAGAGGAATCTTGTAAACTCTCTTATTATCGTGTTGGACGCCGAATCTGGTGTAACAGTATAAACTTTGATCCCTCTCGTCATAACATTTTTAACGTTGGCAGGCAACGTTGTCACGACAACCGCTATAATCTTGTTTCTTCCAACATGCGGTGTGTAGGCTTCCATGTGCGTTGGCTCTATTTCTCCGTCTGTTACCAGAGCCACTAGACACCTGCTCTTGTTCCTTAACTCGGCTGCTGGACTCTTTATGTCTGTTCCACCCTTTGGAGTCAGCCTCAAAGTTCTGGCGAGCACGTCAACAGGGTTTCCCGTGTAAACCCTGTAGAACGAGTTAAACGGTATAACAGTAAGCTTCAGCTTTCTCCTTATACACATTGCCGCAAGCCCTGCGACAATGTCCTTCTCGTAGCTTAGCACCATCCGGTTCCCGTAAATGTCTGAGGTTGAGGAGCTGGTGTCAAGTATCGCTATAGCCTCCTCGAACCCCGCCTGTCCTCCGGGAACATTGATTTGAGAAAATTCTCTTTTGACAACAGTCTTCCATTTTCTCGGATCGTCAGGGTGCATTGAAACATACAGTGGGTCAAGGTCTGCTGTAAAGTATCTTGCTTTTTCTCTAGCCGACATTCTTATCGGTGTCGTTGAAAAGTTGCCGAAAACGCTGTCGAATGCTTGAAGCTGCTCCCAAATTTTTTTCCTCGCCAAATTTCTCAGATGGGCATCAATTTTCCCATCTTTCCCCAGAAACTCTGCAAGAATGTCCTCGCTGAATCCCGCTTCAATCCCGCACTCCAGCACCTGCGGCATAAGATCTTCTGGAATACTGTTGAAGTCTATGCGGTCAGAGGGTGAAGGTTTCCGAGATTCAGGGGAATTGCTTCGCAAGTACATTGCTAAAGCGAAAATTTCACTGTCCATCTTCCACGGGCACGTGCTCTCAACCAGTGCTTTAACGTGTTCGACAATATGCTTGGGTGGAGTTAATCCTAGAACATTTGCTCCAGTAAAATACCTGTAAAGTCCATTAAGCTTACCCCACGTGCTGTCGATCATGGTTACAGGAGAAAATGCTACCACATACTCTTGAAAGCCTTTGATGTCAAATTTTCCAGTAGAATGCAACTTGGTGTCAACGACAATATCGTATGCACTATTCAACAGTTCTCCTGCTACGGAAGGCGGAACCCCTAAATGTCTTATAAGGTAAGCCTGATGCCTTTTCGCATTCAATAAAGTGTACGGAAGCCCATCGAATGAAGCGTGCTTGAACTCGTGTGCCAGAAATTCTCTCCAGTACGGAGATTCTATCGACTTCTTCGACGCCCTAACCGTGTAGTCTCCGATGTTTACAGCCGCTGTGGCCACGGAATCGTCTATAACAAATTTTATTGGAAGCGGGATAGGCGAAAGGCTCCAGTAAACCTGCTGAACCATATCGTCTAGGTTCAAGTAAACCTCCCCCAAAAAAGGGCGTCTACCTCTTCTGCTTCTGGCTTTGGACTGCACCCTGATCCTGTGAAGTGTATTTGAAGCATCCTATTCCAGCAGCCAGGTTCTCGAACGTTTTTGAACCGAACAGCCCATCCTCGTTCTCAGGCTTCCCCTCTATCCTGAATGTTGTCGCCTTCTGCTCGAAGAACTCGTCAATCAGTGCTCGAATTTCAATCCTATCCTTGGACTTCTCCCTTATCTCGGCCAAACTTTGGAAGTCCCCCTTCTCCAGTGCCTCAAAAATCTTTTTCAGTATGCTTGAAGCTCCGGAGGCGACTTTAGCGTATGCTTTGATAATGCTGACAGTGCTCGTGAACATGTTGCCGGTAACTTTAGCCTCGTTAAACTTTATCCGGTGCGCCAGAACCATTGGAAGAATATAGTGGACGTCCGCGATAGAAGGTTTTCTCCCGTAAACGTATGCTCTGACTTTGACAGCGTCCTCGAAGGCGAGGTAGGGTCTCGTCTTGCTTAGACTTCCCATGGAGCATACAGCGTTCTCGTAGAGGCATAGGGAACATTCTTTTTCCACAGAAAATGGATCAAGTGGCCTTTCCGGTACATCGTGTAAGCCTTCCTTCATTGTAAAATAGCATTTGCTTAACGCGGCGACAAGTCCCGTAAAGAAGCCTATAGCCTCTTCGGGAACTTCGCCGCTTCTAAACTCTTCCCTCGCCTTATACACTAGTTCAACTGGAATCCTCTGAACATTTCCAGACTCGAACCTTTTCCAAGCCTCTTTAGCAAGCTCTATCTCCCCAAGGCTCGGGGGAGTCTCATAAGACGACACTGCGAACCTGTCCATTGTAGCAATATCGTAGAGTGAGGAAATGTTGCTGCCGTACGCTGAAGTGAGAGGGTTCGTTGCTGCAGCGAACATGAGGTAATCCAACTTTATCACGCCGACAGTTGTCTCCACCTCCCTCTCGTTCATGGCCCTGTGCAGCGCTGCAGTAACCTTGGGACCCTTAAAGAATTCGTCAACAAAGATTACGTCAGCGCAGCTTATCCTACCATCTTTTACAGCATGTGGAGGCTTAAGTCCGAGGACAACCGGATGGTCTATAGCGTACCCGAGCAGATCCTCTGCCTCAATCTCTGGATAAAGCTGTTTAGAGAAAACCTGGAGCGGAATCCTCTTGTCCTCCCTAGTCCATCCTTCGACGTCGACTTTAGGGTAGAAGAGGCTGTCGACTGTAGCCTTAACATAAAGCTGGTCCCTGTACTGGGTGTACTGGATGTTAGAGTGTGGTAGAAGGTTTTTAGCAAACTCTTCCCCGTCAACCTTTAGGGAGGATGCAAGCTTGTAAACGTCTTCAACGTCCCTGACCTTGCTCCTGTAGACTGAAACCGGTTTATCGAAAAGTTTTCCAATTAACCCAATCTTGCTCGACTTCCATGACGCATGGGTTCCGACCAAGAGTATGGGCTTGTTCGTTAACAGTCCAACAAATATTGCCTCGATACTCTGCCGCTGATAGTATCCTGGATAAAGTGTGCACATTAGGTCAAAAACTCTTTTAACAGCCTCCTGAACACTATTTTGAGCCATTTCACTCTTCCTCCAAAAAACGCGGTTATTCCCTGATCTTGTCACCGAACCACCATCCCTGTTCAGCAAAACGTTTGACAAGATAGTATACTGCTATCTCGTACTCTTCCCTCGTGTTCGCCCTAACCTGGGTTTCCGCAAGCTCAGGTAAGGCGGCGAGGGCTGCTATAAGATGCTTGCAGAATCTGGGCCTACGTTCTGTTATACCTGAAGAGTAGAAGGGACAGTTGCATGCGAAAACCTTTTCTCTCCTGTCAAAGCACACTTCCCACTCTCCCACAGTAAACTTTACCCAGTCAGTGTTTTCGTAAACTTTGATACAGTTTCTTTCTAGAGCGTCCTGAACCTTGTTCCATATTGACAGGTTCTGTCTTAAGTCAACCTGCACATCCGCCCAAAGGTTTAAGCTTTTCATCCTCTCGCCTGTGACAGTTGTCGGAATAAATTTGGATCCGGTAACCCGAATAGTGTAAAATAGTGAGGGAACATTGAATTCCGCGACCTTTTCGAGGGCGAACGGTTTCACTGGAGCAACTGGCTCAAACTTCACGTCCCAGCCGTTTATTACTGAAAGCAGGATATGCTTCATCTGCCATTTCCTCCAAAAAATGTTGGTCACGCTTGGATAGAGAGAAGCGGATGCTTTGGTTTGCCTGCTGACAGGGAAGATATGTTGATTTTAACGTCATCCGTTGGAGTGATTCCATAGAACTGTGCAAGCCTCCTCGAGGCTTCGACGTCGCCTTTGAGGGTTGCCTGAGCCAAGTCCACGACCTCGCATTTTATTCCAAGTGCTTCAACATTTTCTTTAAGCCTAGCCAGTCTTACGTCAACAGGAGACTTTGGAGCAACTTCTGTCATAAGCTCCTTAACCTTCTCGGCTACAGCCTGCCTTATTTCCGCAATAGTCTTTTCTCTGTGCTCCCTCAACTCTGCCTCTAAAGCTTCCATGCCACGCCTGTATTCTTCGGCAAGCTTCTCCTTAACCTTACTACGCTCCTTTTTCGCTTCATCTAAAAGCCGTTGTGCTTCCTTTTCGGCCTGCTCCCTTATCTCCTGCATAAACTCTGAAACAAACCTGTCGTCCAGTCTAAAGTCAATGTAAGAGTACGTCAGCCTCGAAGCAGTGTCCTTAACGTAAACGTCAACATTTTCTTCTCCAGTCTTCGACGCAATATACTGTTTTATCCCCTCAATCCTTTCTCTCCCCTCTCCTGCAGCCCACCTTCTAACCTCATCATCCAGTGCCCTATACTCTTCCCTCAATGCTTCAAGTTGTGCGACGAGAAGGGGGAGCTTGGCTTTTGGAACAATATACGATTGCCCGACCTTGACAGAGTGCTCGTTAAGTATCCTGTAGGCTTTAGCCCTGAGATTTTTCAGCTTGTACTCGAACTTGCTGTTTAAGGCTAAAATGTTTCTTTCCACGTCATCCTCGTCCTTTACCTTCACCTTCTCCTTCCATCTCACCTCGAACAGGGACTCTGATGGAGTTGAGAGAGTGAACAGTGTTCCAGACACTACTGGAGTTTTGTCGCTCATGATATTCACCTCCAAAAAAGTTAAGCATGTGCTTAAAACAGGAACTCGATAACATGTCTGCACCTTGACCTGACATCGTACTCGCATCCGCCGAAAAACAGTAGAAGCTCCATCACACTCATCTGAGCCATTTTTCTGGCCAACGCTCTGGCAAGCATAGCCTTCTTGTTTTCCCTGACGTAGGGTAAAGCCCTAAAGGCTTCCCTCAAATTTTCTTCAACAATCTTTTCCATTTCACTCTCGCTAGCGTGATTTAATATTTCAACAAACTCTCTAACCTTCATCCTCCAAAAAGAGGTTAAGACGTTGGCGTCGGAAGAGGAAACTGTCCCAAAAATATGGAGTGTGTCATTCCACGCAAAAAACTCCATTCCTGTTGAATACTTCCATTTTTAATCACCTAAAAGTCTTGAGCACTAGAGTGCTCTGGTCAACGAGCTCTATCCTGCCCTCCTCGTAGAAGGTCTTCAGACAGTACTTGCAAAGCCATGCCCCACTCTTGATTTTCTGACCATACTTCGTCTTAACTCCTGCCACAAACTCAAGGTAATCGTATTCTCCGCAACCCTCACATTTTCCAACCATAAACGGCATTTTTATTCACCTCTTCACGCTCTGGAGAGCATGCATCCTCTTCGATATCGTTGCTTCCGCGCTCAGGGCATATCATTATTTTTTCCTCTTTCTTCAATGTAAGCGTCTACAACGCACCAGTTGATTCCAACTTCCGAGTCAATATGGTTGTGAATTTTCTCAACAATTTCTTCAGCTTCTTTCTCGCTAATCTCGACACCCAACTCTTCAGCCCTAATCATTATGTCCTTTGCAGTCCACAAGTCTACTGCGACATGCTCTTCCTGGCAGTATGCTTTAGAAAGCCACTCAATAATATCTTTTACAGTCGGCATCCTACACCATCCTCCAAAAACAGAAGACCTAATGTTACTTTCACCTGACGCTTTTCGCTTTCAACCTTCTCCTCTTCTCCAGCTCCAGCTCAAGAAGTGCCTCGAGTTCCATGTCGGAAACGCTTACACTATGTTTTAGCGAATAATTTATTCCCTTGAGCCTGCTCCTAATCTCTTCTGTAGACATCCCTTTAATCTCCTCCCAATCATTCCAGGAAAGCCTCGCAAATATTCCGCATGAGGTTTTATCGCACAAGTCAATCACTTTTCTAGCAATCTGCTCAAACTCGTCCTCTAAGTTCATACTATCATCCTCCAAAAAGAGGATACTATCTTTCGCTTGGACTGATTTCAATCTCCTTTTCGGCCACGTATATGAGGACTGTTTTCTGATTTTCTCTAGCATAGTCTTGTGCACCAGAAATCACCCCCTCGAAAACTGTACCGTCCTTGTCTTCATTCAAGTCCGCAAAATTTAGCCATTTATCGTCCTCAGTTACAACTACAGCGAACCTGCCTCTCCTTTCTTTCATTCTCGCTTCACCTTGCTAGCATCGGACATCAGAAACTCTAGTACTTCCTCATCGCTTTTGAAAAGCTGCTCTTTGCATTCTGGGCAACAGTATTCCTCCTCTTCCAAGTAATCGGAACTCCATATCCATTCGTACTGAAGCTTGCCTTCGGAAAGGAAAACTCTAAACTTTTGAGTCTGTTTTCCATACAGCACCAGCGTTTCAATAAATTTCCCACATTTTGTACACCTTGGCACACTATATCATCCTCCAAAAGAAGGGTAGCGGTGCCAAGAAATGATGTCGTAAACTTTTATGACTATTCTCCTCTTCTGTTCGGGAGACAGTTCCACTTCAACTCTCCCCCAAAATATGAGGAAACCTGTTTCCTCAACACTCTTCTCTACGTAACGGAAGTGCAGGTGTCAGCCTATCTGGTAACAGCTTCCGCCAGCCTACTGGATAACGTTGACAAGAGTATTGTAAGGTCTTTGGCCACTGACGCTGGAGACCTGTCTGTCGAAAACGATGCCGCCATATCATGTCCTCCCCCACTACAGAATTTTACGTCAACGTTCTTGAAAAACTCTACTATCGCTTTAGCATTCTCTCCCCTTACAGTAACAATAGTTTTACCATCATTTTTCCATACTAGGACAAATGTTCTGTAATCGTTTCCCATGACGCTGGCAAGTTTTCCAGCAAAGCCTTTCCCAATGTCAACGTAAACGACCATAGCGCTCTGTCCAAACTCTCTCACAAGGCTTCTGGCGTAGGCAAGCCTTTTCGAAAACTCTTCCCTGTACGCTGTAGCCCTAACATAAACTTCTTCCGGAAACTCTTCTCTTCCAGAACTCAATATTTTAACTAAAGTCTTCCTAAACTCTACATCGTCGGGACGGAGTCCTATTGCATCGCCTAACAATGTAGCCTTAACCTTGACGGCAGGATCAGTTACCTCAGTCCTCCTGTCAGCAGCCAAACCTAATCCGACCAGAAAATCTGTGGCCTCAGGCCAGTCTTTCATAAGGAAAGTGTTTGCCGGCGCGTCCACGATATGATGGTCTATTACGTAGACGCCTTCTCCAGGCTTGCAGGCTATGTCCAGCACAAGTATCGGCTTAACAGCACTGTATAGGACATCTGACAGCGTATAGGGTTCAGCGAAGAAAACTTCCGCTTCAGGAAAACGTCTCAAGGCTATGGCGGCGGAAGCTATCCCGTCAACGTCACCATGTGATATTATAGTCTTGATTGGACCGCGGAAAAATTCTAGCATCCTCTAAACATCCTCCAAAAAGGGAACTTCAGCCGTCCTCTCAAGAAGTTTCTCGTTAACCCATTCACAGAACCTTCTAACGTGGTCAACGTGCTCGATTTTGCCTCGAACCTTAACCCCCTTCACACTCTTGTCTTCAGCAAACAAGAGCTCATACTCTAGCCCATGCTTGAGCCTCTCTTCTTCCAGCACTTCCCTAAGTTTTGCAGCATATCCTCTGTTCGGGTCAAGTGGGCTGACAAAGTCTATGAAACGCCAGCCTTCCTCGATGCTCTTGCACATGTCTCTGAAGTTGCAGGACACGCACTTCCAGCTCAAGTCGGGATCGTTTAAGACGCTTGGCGCCACCGACGCATCACCTGACTCCAGAGCCTTGCGCAAAAGATTCTTCCTCCGCTCCACCTCTTCACCGATATTCTGAAGCTCTTTCTCGTCAAAAAATATCCTGTAAACTTTAACCTTTCCCACGTTCAACATTACGACAACAAGGACTCCAGTGCTAACATTCAACGCTGAACAGTATGCTCCCAGCTGGAAAAGATAGTGTGGCCTAACAACATTATCTTCCCTCTCAGCTCTAGTCGTCTTGATCTCGACTGGAACAATAGTGCCCCCTTCAAGTAGGAAGGCGTCGAGAGTATGCACCACATCCCCTTTTATCACAATAATTTCATTGTGGTCTCCGACAAGCTGTTCTATAAGCTCACCTTCTCCGGAGCCGAGCAGAAAGAACACTATATCCTTTTCAGTTAAACTGTTGTCCAAAGTTTTGCGGAAAAAAGTCAGCCTCGGACAAATCAAATCAGTCAAATGTATTCCAACACGTTCTGCAGCATACTTTTTCTCAAGCGCCTGAATCAGAAGGTTCTTGATCTTAGGTTCCTCCTCAATTTTCGGCATATTCTTCTCCCTCCAAAAAAGGCTGTGGACTAGCAGAAGATTTCAGAATACGATGTTACAGCAGAAGATGCTGCGAGAGCGTCCACTATCATATCCTTTAACGCATTATAGAATTCTGGGAAAAGGTTCTTCGAAACCTTCAAGTCGACTTCAAGAAATATTGCGGATCCAACGTCAGTTAACTTTAGAACTTTGGCGTCGCAGGTGTCAAAGATCTTGTTCAAAACCTTATTCTCTATCAAGTAAGTTTTCACCGCGTCAACAGCCTCTGGAGAAACTTCCACAATCTTCAGAGCACCCTGTATGCGGACAGCCTCTCCCAGGAACTTGAGCTTGTCCACGATGCAGTCACAGTCTCCTAAAACTGTTAAAGTCTTCTTGGTTAAGAAAATGTTTGATGAAAAAACCATTAGATCCTCTTGGATTGAAGCCAGAGGATAGTTTTCTCTCAAATACTTTTGCAGTCCACAGAAGTCCACAACTTCTGCAGTAAACTTTAACATACTACCTCCAAAAAAAGATGCTTTTAAGGCCATTAAACGGTATCAGAAGAATCTAGGTTCGCCAGAAAACTGTCGACAGCCTCCTCTATCTTCAGCACATCTTCTACAGCCATCCTGTAAACTCGGGATATCATATCGTGAAGGTGTATGAGGTGAACTTTAGTCGACAGCATCGACGGTTTAACTGGACAGTCTCCTACAATATCGAGAAAATATTGTGGGCCCCAATACAGGTCCACATTCAATACAACCTTGTACACTGTAGCCTCGCGCAAAAATTTTCCGTCATAGAATATGATCTTTCTAGGCTCAAAGTTGACACTGTACACGTTTTTCCCAGAATATTTTTTGAGGAAGTTTACTGTCTCAAGAAACTTTTTCCTGGAATTCTCGTCCACAAAATATTCTGCGATCTCTTGACCATGTTTAATCAGACTGTATACAATATAGCTTGAAGATATTCCATGAACTTTCACTGTGTCCGAAACATCGGCTACGGTGGCTGAACCTCTTTTGACTAGCACTGCATCAAATCTTCCAGTTGGAATATCCTCAACCTTCTCCGCCAACGACCAAATTTTCTTTACTACTCGAAAACAGATTTCCCTAAACCTGTTTTCTTCGCCGTCGACGGCATCAGAATACTTTTTAATCTGCTCAAACAATGTTCTAACCGCATTTTCAGAGCTCAAGCTTCACCACCCTCCACGACTTTATCTCAGGAACCTTTTTTGTCGTGACAAATATTGACGCTGAAGCCTTTGACGCTACAGCGCTAAAGAGTGAGACTGTTTCAGCATCTTCTAAATCGAAAATTTCCCCATCAGTTAATATTATGACAGCGTCACCGAACCTGAGGTTTTCCAGCGTCTTGCGGAGGGCTGGAGCAACAAACGTCGAACCACCCCCCTTTATTTTTGGAGCAACCTTTCTTATCACATCATACGTTGTTCTAGCATCTATCACCTCGTAGGCTCTAGCGTCCCAGCACACGACTTTAACCGAAGACAGTCCAACTATTGAAACCACTTCTCCCACAAACTGTTCAAGCTCCAGTTCAGTGATGCTTCCACTCGTGTCTATCAGCACATGCACTTTCGGGTTAGCCAGTTTCCTTGTTCCAGGCATAAGAGAACATTTTCTCGAAACCCTACTCCAGCTTTCCACCACAATTCTGCCGAAGCCTGTCCTGAACGCTTGCCTCAGGAGGACAGTCCAAGCGACCTTAGACTTTAGGAAACTGTCCACAGCCCTCTTGAGGCCAGCTGGAACAGCTCTAACAGACTTGTGGAAACTGTAAGCTTTAGAAACAGCCTCCTTCCACTTTCTCTCCAACTCTTCGCCAGAAAGTCCATCAAACTCTCTGTCTCCTTCGCTGACAACGGTTCCATTTGTCTCAGGGAAGCCTAGGTCGGGGTCGGCTGGCAAAGAGTAAGTGTAATCGGGAACATTTTCCCCCGTAGAGAACCCGCATTCTCGGCATCTGACTCCCACATAATCTTTTCCAACCACCACATCAATTTTTCTTGAACCGCAGACTGGACACACTATAACATTAGTTTTCGGGAGACGATTGTACAGTTCCTCCTTTGACATGTCACGGATTACAGAAAAATATTCGGAGACTATCAGGCTTATAGTGTTGAGGGTTACAGAAAAGTGTTTGAGACCATCTGGAACTTCCATGAACTCCATTATAATGCTATTGTTTACTCCATCGCACACAAGGTTCCACGCCAGAGGATCCCTTGACCCCATTCTCAAGTGATCCATGAAAGCCAGGTGGAGAACTTCGTGGGCTAAAACAAACACTCTTCCGCTAGAGCTTAGATTCTCCCAAAACCCTGGATTAATCAAAAGAATATTTGATCCTGTGACAGCGGCTGTGTCAACGGAGTCGGTTGCAATAACCTTAACCCTTCCCAACAGTGATCCAGCGAAAGGCATTGTCACAAGCAATACTGATAGAGCGTTCCTGTACTCTTCCACTATATTCATGAAACACTTCCTCCAAAAAGTGGACGCTGTTCAAGAAGATTTTGTGATCGCGTAAACTGTTTCAACAAGGTCGCTGAACGCGATCCTGTAATCTGGGTTGTGTGCAAATAATGCGACCAGGAATTCCGTCAGCCTAGCCCTGTTTCCCACCGACATCAGAGTGATGACAGCGAACTCCCTGCTTTCACCTGCCATAACATCAAATAATGCGAAGGCTCTGCTGAAATCAAATTTGCGGTTAGAGATCCTGTTTCCAAGCATGATTGGAACCATGTACTTTGAGTCGAAAGACAGTGATCTAAACTGTTCAGGCTTGTCCAAGAGAGAGTCCAAATCTATTTTTGTTTCAATAAACGATTTAAACTTGTATCCGACTTCCGTACCCACGAGACCACAGATATCATCCACGCTACCGAATCCCTCTGCCAAATCCAGTGCCAGCCAAGTCCATGTCCTGGGAGACGGGAAAGGTTCAAGCCCCTCCCCCTCTTTTGGAACTTTAAGGAACACGCCATCGTTTTTGAACGCTAGAAGGAAGGCGAGAACCCGCTTATCCCATGCTCCAGGATACCTTTCATCCATCCACTTGGACCATGCTTCAATGCTTGGGCATTCGACGTCAATCTTCTTGAACCTGTTAAGCAGTGAATTGTGAATTAATCTGACTAGGCTGCAGTCTTCTGGCCTGTTTCCAGCAGCGACCACCATCGTCTCGCTAGAGAATTTGACGAACCCCGCGATCTTGTCGAGCACAAGCTGGGGGACAATGCTCCACACGTCCTCCCGCTGCACCCAGGTCAACTGACGGGACCGTAACCGAAAACAGTCCTTTCGTCTAAAAAGATTATCCCGGGTGCACTGCTGTGGAGGACAGCCCAAACCAGAGGCTCGTAGAATGTTATACCATCATGTGATCTTGGAATACCGGTTAAGTCCGAAGGCTCTACAGTCGAAAGCCTAAAGTCTGTGAGAACAAAATATTTTGAAGGTTCAGCTAAAACGTCCTCTACGCTGTCGCCGTTGACCACAAACTTTTTCTTTCCAGGATCCCATCTGATAACAAACTTGATAAACTGTTTACCGACCTTGGACGCAATATATTCGGCTGCATCATATACTACAGTACTTTTTCCAACACCAGGAGGTCCAAGCAATAGAAGCCCATAGTTTCTACCGCTTCTGTTAGAAAAATAGTGTTTCACAAGATAGTGGAAAAGAACTTCCACCTTCACACCAACCACCTCCTACGGAATCTCCTTGAGACAGAACTCTTGCGCACATTTTCCACATTTTACTAGAACATGTCCTTCGACCACCCTGTATTTCGACGACACTGTGCTGGCAGCACATTTTGGACACCGTGCTATAATAACCCAGAGTTCGGAACCACCTACTTCAGACATACAGTTCCCCTCCAAAACTTTTTTTTCCTTTTAAATAGTCCACTTTCTCCTATAATGTGAAATCTTATGGCACAGGAGACTGTGGTAAAGGCAGGGCATAAGGTTGGCAGAAAACCTGTTGTCAGAGAAGACTATAACCGGATGATGGAAAGGCTGAAGAAGATTGGAGTAGATCCAATGCCCTACAGGTCATATCTTGCAATGGGAGAAGACGGTAGAAAGGTTTTCAAGAATGTTGTGGAGATCGTGGAACAGTTTAAGTCCAGCAACATTTTCAGAGAAAATTTGCCGGACTTCTTCTACATTGTCGGCGAATGGGTTACAAGCTTGGGGGATGCTAGTGGACAGAGGATAGTTGTTAGAGGAAGAGACTTGAAGATTGTTAAGCCCAAGTTCTAGAACATCCTCCAAAAAAAGTTGCCATGGTCCTTCAAGCCTATCGAGCTCCGAGAGCACTACAAGATAGTGGCCGTCGTCTGAAACTCCTGATTCGACGAGAAGAAACTTTCCACCACGGTCTCTAACAATTAGAACCGCGTACTTTTCGCCATAGCCTACTGTACCGACGACGTCGAAGTCCAGTAACTCCTCTGACAAGCCTCCAAACCCGTGAAGTGACAAAAAGGGCCACTCCACGCTCAAAATTGACAAAATCGCCTCATAAAAATAAAATGGCCCATTTTGTCACTTCACAGTTTATAGTTTAAGCAGATGCTTTAGGTCGCATAAAAAGGGAGGCTCGGGCCTGCCGACAATTCGGCCCACATCCTCCCGACGGCAGCTCCACTGTCTGACACCCACTGGACTCTAAAGTCCAGCGGTTAGCCAGACAGCTTCAACGCTGCCGTTTCGGCCTAAAGGCCAACCTCAGCCTCCGAAAGCATAATGCCTCCAGAGGCTGAAGCACCCTCCCTGGACTAAGCCAGGTTCGGGATCGTCAGGGGAAAAAAGGGTACAGAAAAATATAGAAATAGAAAAAGAGGATAGCATAACCCCTGATGTGAGAAAACCTTTTTCTAAGGTTCAGGCTCACAGTGTTCCAGCACTGTGCTGGAAACACTCGCCTAAACCGTTTCCTCCAAGCAAAAAATATTTGGAGGTCTGCAGGACACAATTCGCCTGCAGACTTAAGTCCGCTGAGAACGCGGCATATAATACGAGATAGGGTACGGCGGATTGTTGTAGTCAAAAATCACAAGATGCTTTTGTCCCCAAATGAACGCATACCATTTTCCATCATTCTCGTAGAGTCTGATGTCAGGATACCCTTCAAACTCAATGCTTCTGGCGTAAAAACGCACTTTCACGCCAGAAGGTATTTCCATCGTGACTTTTGGCGTTCTGATAACGAATCCCTTCCTCAACACTCCAGTGCGCAAATTTCCTCCAAGAAAAAATAGGGGGAGAGAAAAATAAGGGGAGTATATTGGCTAAATGTAGAGACTGCATGCAGTCTTTAAGGTGTAGTAGACGGTGATTAGAGTGATGGCTAGAGCCAACACGATACCTACAACACCCAAATCGATCATATCACATCCTCCAATTTTGTGAAAAACTTAGGTTAGGTCGAGGCCAGCCTCCGCCCACTCCAGCCTGCAGGCGGAGCTGACCCTAACGTGGACTCCACCGTCCAACACCCAACACTAGAACGTTGGTTAGCTGGACGGCTTCAACGTCCACGTTTCGGCCCCAACGGGCCAACCCCAGCCACAGAAAAAAATTCTCTGAGGCTGGAGCACTCCCTCAAAAAAGGGGAGATCGTCAGAGGGGCAACGCCACCGAAAAACTTATAAGCTCCGACTTCAAAGAATATGTCGGAGTTTCCAGTGGCTCACCTCTGGGAACTCTTCCTCCAAAAATATTGGGGTAGCTGGGAAGCGAGTCGGCCAAGACGTGCGCTTCCCAGCTTAAAGTTGGACTTATGTGAAATTCATTGTTTTCCGGGAATATGTTCTATCTTTATGACATCGGTTCCTAAATTCATCCAACGTAGTGTGGCGTACACTTTTTCTCCCGTGCGTGGATTGTGGCTTATCAAGATTCTCTTGGTGTGGAGCATGTCCCTCCAAAAAAAGGGGAAAGGATAGGATTTAGACTACTTCGCTTAGAACAAGCCAGTAGTCTAGTGACTTGAGTTCATTCTCGCCTAGCACCTGCCCCTCTGGCAATCTCGTTCTGAGAAAGAAGTGTATAGCTTTATCGCCTGGATTGAGATACACACTTACCCTATTAAACGGCACCTGCACCGAAAGTATTTGGGATAGCACCTTTGCTGTTGCCTCGTGGCCTACTGCAGAAATAAATTGCTGTGCTAAGAGTTGTTTAGCCTCCTCGATAGAAATTTTCCTGAATTTGACAGTAACATGAGAATGCTTTGAAAAATCTATTGGAACAATCAAAGTGTTGAGAACATACAACATGTTTTCTCACCTCCAAATTCTTGGCCGCATCACTCATCCCCCTGTTCTAAGAGGATCTTGAACAGGTGGGAGGGTTCCCCAGCCGACCCCATATGAGGCTTTTAGAGGATGTCGCCTCCGTCTGGGGTAAGGGTGCTGGGAGGGACATGCTGTTCACTGAAGCCTACCTGCCGTGGACGTTGCCGTCCGCGACAGAAGAGGTCCCACCTCTCCAGGAGAGGGAGCGCTGCCGCCTACTCTCCGTTCGGCTTCTCCCAAGCATGCCTCCTTCGCCCTTTCATCGCCAAAGGCTCCCGGGCGACCCTCGGATCGCTTCCACAACCCTCTTCCTCCGGAGGAGGAGAAAGTTCCTTTCCCACAGAGTCTGTCGAAAGGAAAATTTCTCCCCCCTCATCATCGAAAAGAAGGATGTGGAAGGTCATCTCCTAGGCTTACTGGAGGTTTCGCCAACCGCTTAAGCGGTCGGGTCTACCCACAGCGTGAGTGATGCGACCAGCCTAGGAATGCAGGGACGGCTCGCGGCCTGCCCGAAGGGAAGGCAGCTTCCTTACGACCGCAGGCCCCTATAGTCGGACACAACTATAGAGGATGGAAGCTGTCGCCGCCCTTACATTCCCTAGGACTTCCTGACCAACTGGAGGCCTCCCGCTCACAGCCCACGATGATGAAACAATGTAGGCTCACGTTCATTGACCCCCAATCGGACAGTACCGAGCTCCAAGTATACCTTACACCGTATCTTCCCCAAAAACGCCTTCAAGCACGTTATCGCGGGGACAAAAGGCAAGTGCCTGAAGGCAGGCCCCCAGGAAGAACCCCAGTGTCCTAGGGTCGGAGGACAGGCCATTCCGGAAACAATCCGGTTAGACTCCTCCCAAAAGCTTCCTGGCTTAAGAAACTGGAGTCTTTGACCAAGCCCTGCTAGGCAGGAAAAAGGTGGGGAAAATTTTGTAAAACGATTATATTAGAAGCTAGCAGGACAAAATGTTCTTAATCAAAGCTTGGTCAAAGACCAGCACTCTAAACATCCGGTATATATAAGGGCTTTTTAGTGTTCATCCTAGACATTCCCTGGACATTCCCGACTTAGGGATAAAGTGATGGACTTGATGGTCTGATCCAGTAGGGGCTCCCATTCTGGCCTAAACAGTATCCTGTTCAGCTTCTTTTCCGTGTCCTCTCTCCCCCCTTTCGTTGACCCGAGAAGATCATCTTTCGCCTGCGCCTTCAGCCCCCATGCCCTGAACTCGCCTCCCTTTTCCGGGCAGCCTGCTAATGTGGCCAGAAACTCTCTGAAAGCCGCTTCCCTTTCCGCCGCCCGAAGCCAGCTGTCGAATCCCATGTTTTCTTCTCTACCGTCTTCTACTAGAAGCTCGTATTCTACAGCGTCAACAACCTTCTCGAACATTTCTAGAAACTGTTTTCCAACTCCCAGTCTGTCGCAGATGCTGTAGGCTTTCACAGTCATTAGGGTTGCAACGTAAACGGACTCTGTTATCCCATGCACTCTCCAGAATGCTGGACTCATGTTTCTGACAGTGTTCTCGTCCAAAATGTCGTCAACTATCCTGAAAGCGCTTGCCGCCAAAAGTATCGCCTTCTCCCTCTCTCCTGAAACGTTAATCCCATGTTCCCTAAGCCTTTCAACATAGCTTCTGTGAAAAGATTGGCTGGAAAAATCTTCTTCGACAACAGTCTTTTTCGCCACAAGCTTCATCACGTTCCTCTTGTACAGTTCAAGTATTGGAAGCTTTGACCCGAACGGGTTTGGGACGTCAACAATTTTCCCAGTCCTGTACCCGAGAAGGTTAAGCAGGTGCGTGAGAGGCTGGAGTGTCCTCCAGTCGGACATGTCTACTATGGCGTAAGCATGCTCCCTCAAACGGTTGAGGCCGCTTTCAAAGAGTCTGTCGCGTTCTACATCATATTTGTCGTCTGGATCAGATCTTAGGATAATAGACTTTCTCCTTAACATTTCATCCTGTTCCACGATAAATAGGAAAAAGGGTCTCCTGGTAGAGTAGCTGAGAAAGAACAGGGTTTCAGGCGACTTTATTCCGTCGACGATCACAACCCTACTGTCGTACTCGGCTAAAATCGGGTAAAGCAGTTCGCCTACAGTAAACGGGTTAACCTTCTCCTTTTCCGCCAACACTTCACCATATTTTCCAACGTCAGCGACCTTCTGAAGCTCTTTTCCAACTTGAAGTAGCGGCATGCCATGCGATATTGCTAAACCTTTGGCTAGAAAAGTTTTCAGTGAACCCGGCTTTCCTGAAAACGCTAACATTATCTTTTCCGGATCAGGGTTCGCGTTCGAAAACTGTTCGTCCACAATCTTTTCAGCCACGCGAGTGAGAGGGTTTCCGCACACTTTCACCTTATCTCTTGGAAGGTTTAGGTCTCGGACTACGTCTTCCACACTTTTTCCAGTAGTGATGTTAGAGTCTACGACATCGTATTCGCTGAACCCTTCTAGGCTGGATTCAAGCGGATACAGTAGCTTCTTCTTGGGATCCCAGTAGAAGACTGTTTCCCCTTCCTTTGGCGGACGATAGTGTTTGAGTCCGCTGAAGAGAACGTATACTGTAGCCTTCACTGTCCTCTCACCAGATACTGGTTCAAGTGGAACAGCGAATGTTTTCTATAGAAGTGGACGTCCTCGACCGCAGCGGTTCTCCTGAACTTGTCGAAGACGACGGCCGCCTCAAGCTCGGCTCCAACTGTCATCGCAATATCTTCCGTCGCCGGCTGGATTCCGCCAACTTTCACAAAATAGTGGTCTCTCCTCTCTTCAACATCGTCCACTAGAATACCGTATTTTTCAACAGTCTTCCTCACATTTCCAACAGAATGTTTGAGTGGAAAGCATACTCTAACCATATTGTCTCTGTTTCCAGCTATTGGAACATTCCAGACGCCATGGTATAGGGTGTAAGTGTGCCTGTGCACGTTAACATCTGGAAACCTATCCTGTATCAACCGATAGGCTTCGGGTGTGAGAAAATTTTTTACCACGTAATATTCGTGATTTTCCCTCGCCTGCTCAACCGCTTCCTTTGTCACGAACTTAAGGTCCAGCATCTTCTTCAACTCGGCTTCCCTGTCGACTCCGAAGCTGCCGAAAGAGGATCCTCTTACAACCACATGCCGGTATCCTAGGCCAGCGATCCTTTCGATAACCTTCATCCCGTCTTCAAAGTTCAGGGAGTTCAGGGGTCCAACTTCAATCGAAACCCTGTCCGTGTCAAACCCTTTTTCAGCCAAACACTTTAATCCCCTAAGCTGATCCTCTTCCCTCACGCTAGTCCATTTCAGGCTATAGGCTTTTGGTGTAACAGTGGTTCCGAACCTGAACCTCGGATACTCCATCGCCTCCTCTATGAACCTGTTGGCCGGCGCCCTATGCAGGGCTAGAACAAGATTGTCTCCGAAAAAGTGGTCTTCGTGAAAAAGTTTAGTGAACTCCAGCATCTCGTTAAGGTACATGCTGGCGTCTCCTCTTGCTCCAAGAATAATGATGTCCTTTGGCAGAAACAGTCTAGAATTTTTGAGGAAGCTTACCATTTCCTCTGGAGTGGCCAGACGCTTGAGCCTCCCTGTTCCAATATACCTTCTGCTCGCGCTAATCCACCTATAGTAGCAGAAAACGCATCCGATAGTGCATCCGAGCATGAGGTCGCCGTCGTGAGCGTACCTTCTTTTGAAGACAGGCGATACAGCGAGAAGCCACTCTTCTCCACTCGCATAATTCAACATATTTTCACCCGAACAATCGTGTAAACAGACTATAAAACGGGGGAATTGTATCTGGTGCTGGAGGCGTTGGAGTAAAACAGGTAGTATGCGTCAGCAACCTTTTCGCAAGAGTATTCTGGTGGAAGAAGTTTCAGAATCTTTTCAGGCGAATCAAATATTTCGATCACAAGCTTCGGACGATGTCTTCTGATGATCTCAAGGGCTCCTTCGACAGCTTCTGCCTCAGCTCCTTCCACGTCAACCTTGACAACATCGACTCTCTCGACGCCAGCATCTCTCACTATATCATCTAATGTTGTCGCCTGAACAATATTGTATCCGCGCCCAAATTCTCTTTTGACACTATGATGTCCACCCTTGTCTCCAGTATACAGTTTTAGGATACATTTCCTGTTCCATGCTGCAAGGTTGTAGAGTTTAACGTTACTTAACCTGTTCTCTTCAACGTTCTTCTCTAGTGCTCTAAAGTTTTCTGGGTTGGGTTCCAACGCTATGACCATTGATTTTGGATGATGTTTTGCAACCTGCACAGTATATTTGCCGACATGTGCTCCAACATCAACGAATGTTCCGCCATCGGGAACTTGAAGGTATTTCCACATCCATGGCTCGAAAGAATCTGATAAGATTATCACGCTTTCGAAGTCTACTACGTGAAACACTGTCTCCCCTACCCTGATTTTAACGTTTGCAACTACCTTGTTAGCGTATTCTCTAGCATGTTCTAGAACTCTAGCCTTTTCAACAAAAGAGTTCGGTATGCTGAGAAGCACTGCTGAGAATAGGAGTTTAATCTTGTCAATAAAATTTTGTCCATAAAATGTTGCATGAAATCTTTTCCTCGTGTCAGAAAAATATCCTCTTGGACTATGCTTCACAAAAATGTGGGTGGAAGAGTTTCCTTAAAAGAGGTGCCTTTCCACCCACTCGTCGTCTTCCGCCAGCTTCTCCAATATTTTCCTAAACTGTTCCTCGGCAAGCACGTCATAGTATTCCATGCTATAGAATCTTATTTCCTCGTCCATGAGGAAGTTTCTGGCCTGAAGGTCTTCGACGAAATCATCCCATTCCTCACCCTTTTCCAGAGGATATACTGTGACTGTTGCAAGATCCCATCCCTCTTCCCTTCTGACGTTGAAGATGAACTCTGTTTTGAACACTCTACCATATTTTTCGGGATATGTTCTCCTCAGGTTCTCCACAAGCTTTGTAGCGTCCTCTACATCCAAGTTCACATAGTCTATCCTATTGCTCCACGCCCGCACATACTTGTCTGAACCTGTGTCCGACATATTTTGTCACCTAAGACGTTTTAGCGCGCTCGAAGAATATAAACTTTGTCTTGAAGCAGATGCTTCCCATTATATGACATGTGCCAGCCTATTCTAGCAGGGATAGATGCTATTCCGTACGTTTACCGTACAAAATGACATTAGTGCTTGTGCAAACTGTCCCCATATAGGGGGACAAAATGCTATTGTTGCCAAAGTGCAATACGTACGTTTACCGTACAAAATGACTTTACCACCCCGATGGTAAAATGTATGTTATTCCTCGCATATAGTGTGTCAAACGGTGGGAAAGTTCACGCGATCCCTAGAAGATTATGGGTTTGACTGCGAACTTCCATTCCAGTAACATTTTATGTTCCAGCGTCCACAGCATCTTTTCTTTAACATTATACTTTGCAAAATTTTCTGCTATGTTGAGCAACATTTTATCTTTGAACGATTCCTGTTTCGAGAGGGAGGTTTCGAGACCTGGACTTTTTATAGTCTATTTTTGGAGTCCATCGTGTGCTCCATGCAAGGTTGCTTCAGCGTGTGTTGAGAGGATAGCTGAAAAGTTTTCAGGCCTCCTGTCTGTTGGGAAGGCTAATGTTCTAGAATGTCCTCGGATGGTGGAAAAGTATTCTGTCCTCGCTGTTCCAACCTTCCTCTTTTTCGCAAACGGTGTTCTGGTTGAGAGGATCGTGGGTTTTTCTGGAGAAGACAGGATCCTTGATACTGTTAGAGAAATTCTGCTAAAGTGTCCTGTTGCTTCAACCTTCGGTTGAAAGGTTCTGTTTGAACGCGTATGCTATAGACATTGTTATAGCGTATATGATTGTGAGTGCTAGAGGAATAAAGTTGGATACGAGAAGGTATGCTGGCTGCGGATAGCACATGGTTTTTGGGAAAACTATTTTTCCAGCTGAAGTTTCGTGGCTGAAGTCTGCTAGAAGAGGTTTTGTCTCTTCGGACACTATGTGTGCGCATCCGTAGAGTATGCCGACTCCGACAAGCGTTGAAAGCATGGCTCCAAAAGCTACAGCCTTCCACACAACACTCTTTCTGCCAAAAAATGTTTTAGCACCAGATACTGCTATAGCGATAATGTTGAAGACTGCTTGTGCGATAAGAAGATAGGCGAATGGTTTAACAGCCTCCAAGCTTAAGCTATAGTATTTTTCTCCGAAGACTGTGAGGTCATAGGATGCTAGGCTCACGTACCCTCTAACGTTTCCATCGAAAATGTATAGTGGTAGGACTGTGGCTACAATGCCCACAAGGCTTACCACCATCCCGAAAACAAGTGCTAGAGTCCAGAGCCTACGGTCTTCCATCGTATGTCACCTGAACCCTTTCAGCAACAGTTTTTCCGAAGAAAACATGTTTCACTTCGATGTAAGAAAATTTTGTTGATGAAAGGTTGAATGAAGCCTCTTCTCCTGGCATGAGGTTCAATTCTGTCGAGTTAACGTTCCACGCTCCAGAAGATTGAGCATAGTATACGCTTACGTTCGCCTTCACTGGGAAAAAGTTTGGGTTAACTATGTGGGCCACATACCCTTCCTTTTTTACAGACAGTGGCGCGAATGTTGGGTGGACAAGATATTTTCCGTAGAGGACTGCATCATGTGTTAGTGTAGCGTTCAATACTAGTGTCAGAAAGCCTTCGCCTCTAACGTTCATTTCAGCATAATATTCTCTTGGAACGTGCACGTACACCGTACCGTTTTCCACATCGTATGAGCAGGCTACTCTGCCCACTGAAGAAGATACCGTGCATCCTGTAACGTTTTTAACCTCAAGCCCTTCTGAAAAATATTTTACTATTATGTCGCCGACCTTCTTGTCGACTGCTACACCATATAGGCTGGCTGATGGGGCTCTGATAGGGCTGGCGTGCGGTGCTACTACAGGAGACATCGTGATAATGAGTGAAAACATTAGAACGTTTGCGGCGAGGACCGCTGACGCGATCCTTTCGAAGGAATTGAATTGGATCCCAAGTTTTCTCCTGTTCCTGTAAACATATGCTCCAACCAAAGCTGTAGCTGCAGGCATCCAATATTCTCTTGGAACGTGTGCGACAACCTTTCCCCTTACAGAGTCCTTTGAAACTGGAAAGTCTGCGACGGGATTATTGTCCCCCTTTGTTATAACCTGAGAGGATGTTACGCCTACAACCCTGTGGACGATGCAAGAGAGTGGGCTGTTCGACCAGACTATAACGTCGCCGACATCATATTCTCTACCCCATACTATGACAACGTCTCCAGCATGCATTGTCGGCTCCATGGACGACCCCAAGGTAAAGTATACTCCAAACGGCAGCGGCGTAAACTTTAGCAGGAAGAGGGCGGCTAAAAATGCTGTGATCAGATAAGATGCTTTCATCCCGTCACCTTCAACGTTTGAGGGTATCTTACTGTAACTTGGCTGTCAAGCCTGTATGAGAACTCTAGGTTCAAGGTTATCGATGAAGACTGCGGTATTGTCCCGTTCACGTACATTTCTAGAACACCGCTTCGCCTCAACTGAATTTCTGAGGTTGAGGGGGACAGCAGGTTTCCGTTCACGGCCTTGACCTGGCTCGAGTAGGATGTTCCGTTGGACATCCAGACCGATACTGTAGGCTGTCCTACAACGGTAAACGATAGCGTCAGCAGTCTAGCGTAGTAGGTTTTGTCAACATCATACGCTTCCAGGAAAAGTGTGGGGAAAACGTATCCTGTAACGGTTTTTCCAGCGTTTCCTGAAGAGGTTGTGGACGTGAAGAAGTTGTCGACTCCATCGTCGAAGTCGTCGTAGGAAGGCTGCAGATTCCACGCTCCAGCCTCGCATGAGGCCATGTCGAGGTAGAGGTCGTACATGTTCCCAACAGCATATCTTCCAACGCTAACTCCGACTGCGGTAAGAGATGATACAGTGTACGATTCGCTGTTGACTTTAACGTTGTCAACCCAGTATTCTACACAAAGACTGCTGCCGTTCAAGTACAATGTTATAGTGTAAGAGTGTGGAAGGTTCATGTTCAAGCTTACGCTTGCTGATCCGGCCCTCACACTGCTTCCACCGTAATAGTAGAAGCTGAACCACGCGTTAGATGTCCCGTTTAAGATTTGGACTTCAGCAACTACTACGCCGAGAGACTGTGGGTCGGTGAGGTTGAAAACGTGCGCGCAGCATCCTACTGAAACGTAGTTGTTTGACCCCATCCTATAGTTTAGAGACTTTGATACAACGATCCTGCCGCTGAGGTCGTAGTCGTAAACGTGCAGGGCTCCAGTAGAGTAAACGTTGCATGATGCGGAAGTCCTGTTCGATCCAATACTCTCGTCGAAGACTTTGTAGGAGTGTAGTGTGAAAGAGTCTCCTCCGAGCACCTGCTTAAACGTCTTAGAGCATACGGTGTTTCCAAGAGAATCTTTTACAGCAATTGTTCCGTCTCTGACTTCAGGCTTAAGTCTAACGTCCAGTTCAACGGCTCCAGACGCTCCAGCCGACGCTGAAGCCACAGTGTTTCCGGTGGAATCGTATAATATTGTGGTCCAGCCGCTTGACAGTCCAGAAACTCCTACAACCCCGTTCCTAGAATAGGATGCTATAAAGTCGTCGAACAGTCCTGTGGCTGCAGCCGCTCCCCTCACACCTAAACCAACCCTCGAGGGCGAAACTCTGCTGTCTGAAATGCTCACTGAGGCTAGGCGGGAGCCTGAAATGCTGTAAACTTCAAGATACAGTGATCCGGTTGCAGGAGTGTATGTGGCGTTCAAGATGAACCATCCGGCACCCTGAGGGTTGAAGGCTGTAAAGGCAATTCTAGCCCAATTGTTTCTTAGCCTCCATATTTCGATATTGTTTCCGGCTGCAGCGAGAAAATACATTCTGGAACTGCTTTCATACAGTACTATTCCCCGACTGTATCCGTCGCTTGGCACATGATACACTTTGCAGGAAACATACCATGTTCCACCAGACAATGTTGTGGAAGGAGATGCTACAGCAGGATTTCCTGTTCCAGAAAATCCTTTGCCAGAATATCCTTGAGCAGGCCAGCTCCAGGAGCCTGAAAGGCTACTCCATCCTGGGACAGCTTCAAAGTCCGTGTAGTTTACAGCGTTCCTTGACGAGAGGACAAGATTGTAGATGAGATTATGTTCTGGTCCAACATAGTATACTGGTGGGCTGACCGGCGACATTATAGTATAGAGGGGGTTGAAGGCTGCGGATGCAGCGTAGGCTAAGCTTGACAAGATTATTGCGGAAACTAAAAAAATGTGGGAGATGGTGCGCTTCAAGAGCACGCACCTAATGTCACGGATACGTTGGCGGCGTCTCAGACTGTGGACTGAATATCAGTTCAAGCGATGCCTGGACAGGATTCTGTGGCAGGCGCTGGCCCTCCGGAAACACTACAAAAAAGTCTATTTCATAGAAGCTGTTGGCGTTCAATGTTATCATATTGGATACTCCGGAAGAGGTTAGGTCAACAGTCAAAATTGGAGCACCGTTTCTCGCTACACCAGCCTGGTAGACAAGAAGCTTCGCCTGAGATCCTGCGGGAAGCCCAGATACTGGATTGTTAACCTTAAACCAGAGGTTGTAGGCTTTCGATCCAGCGCCAGACTCAACGTTTTTAACTAAAGTAATGTTCTGATAGTATGTTTTCTGGTACGTTGGATGCAATGTTATGGAAACGCTTGTCTTGTTCTCTCCAACAGTAACTCCGATACTGTTCCCCTGTCCAATGTCAGGCTGGTTAGCGTTTTCTCCTGGGAGAAAGATTACCGGAGGGCTTGCAAAGGACATTGTAATGTTCGCTGGAAAGAACACGAAGACGGCGGCAAACGCTACACCGAGAATACATGCGATGGCAGTTAGCAGTAGAAGTCTCTTCCTCATGTGAATCCACAAATTGCAGAACCCATGCGCTTATAAGAAGAAACAAGTTAATTTTTTTTTACTACTTTGTAAAGTTTTGTCGCTTGCATTCTATAAGAATGAGTTTTGGGTTTCACAGAGAGGAATAGAAAGAGATGGGACCTTTTAGAGAATGGTGTGAGGGTGCTTTTTTATGGGGATAAGGGAATTAGATTAGCTGGCTACATTAAAAATAAGTATGAAAGTCGTGAACCTGTTACAGAATGGATTAAAAATCCCACAGGTTATCCATTACGTATAACTTTAGATCTTGTGAACAGGGATGTAGACAAAGTGAATCCTATAGAACGTAGTGAGCTTGCAAGCAAGTATGGTGTTGGACTAGCTAAGATGGGGTTTCGTGGATTTAGTCTAGTAATTTTTGGATCAAGAGGAACGTATCCTTTAAATGTGTTTGATGAAATATGGAATGAGTTCTTGAAGAGAAATGGGTATAGTGAGCGATTCGAGCGTAAGGAAGAGGGAGGGAGTATAGAAGAATATGTTAGGTATGCTCAGGAAAAGATACACAAATATAATGCAAAGCTTTGGACGGAAGAAAATACTAAGGCGATCCTTGTAGAACCCTTGTTAAAGGCATTGGGCTGGGACATTCACAGTTTAGAGGATGTTGAGAGAGGACATTCGATAACTATTGGTACAAAGTGGGTTGAAGTCGACTATGTACTAAAGGTTGATGGACAGCCTAAGGCTTTCCTAGAAGCTAAGGCCCTGAATAATGACTTGGATCAATATGTTGAGCAGACGATTAGCTATGCTAGGTTAGAGGGTGTTAATTGGGCTATACTCACGAATGGGAGAGAGCTGAGGGTTTACGATGCAACACGAAAATTTCAAGTGTTCAAACTCACGCTAGATGAATATGTGAAAGAGTGTGATAAACTGCTCTTATTGTCTAAGGAAAAGATGAAGGAGGAACAATTGAGTAGGTTAGCGGATGAAGAGTATTATAGGCAGACTGTCCTGGAATGGTTTATGAAGAACACAGACACACTTGTTGGGGAAATAGTTAAGTCAAACCCGAAACTTAAGAATGAAGTCCTTGAGAAAGTTTTAAAGGAAATACTGGAAAAGATGAAGGGTCAGAAACGCGTAGAATATGCAATCTTTTGAAGCTGACTCTAATTTAATCAATTCTCATATTTCACATGCTATTTTATGTATAGTAATCGTCTTATCTTGCAAACTGAATTCTAGGAAAGCATTTATTTATTCGACAAATTAAAGATTTTAGGTATGCGAACAGCGTTAATAGTTTATTGGTCGAAAACTGGTAATACTGAAAAGGTTGCTTATGCAATAAAAGAGGGTTTGGAAGCGTTGGGGGTTCAGGTGACTGTTAAAAGGCCTGAGGAGGCGGGTGGTGAAGATTTTTTCTCCTATGATCTTGTTTGTGTAGGCTCGCCTTCGTATTCTTGGCATCCGCCTGAGCCTATGGTCAATTTTTTGAAGGAAAAGTTTGCTGTTTACCGTAATGCTGGAAAGGTTAAGTTGTGTGCTCCTAAGGTTCCTGGCAAATATGCGTTGATTTTTGTAACCTATTCTGGTCCACATACTGGGGTTGATGAGGCGATACCTGCTGGAAAGTATATGCGGCAGTTCTTTGAACATTTGGGCTTTACTGTCCTAGATGAGTGGTATGTCTTGAGCGAGTTTCATGGTTCGTTAGAGAATAGTACGAAGGGGAGGATGGGTGATATAAGGGGAAAGCCTACTCGAGAAGATCTGTTGAAGATAACTGAGGATACGAAGCGTCTGGTTAAGGAACACTTACTTTAAAGCAATATAGCACTTTTTGTGTGTTAGGCTCGAAATTAATAGTTTACCATATGTGCTTAAGTTCTATAGAAAGCTTTAATTATAGATTTGAGAATTTTTTATTGTGGTGTTTGGTTTGGTTAAAGTTGAAAAGTATGTTGTCTATTTTACTGAGCCTGGGCCAGAAAATACTATTGATGTGATTAGGGCTGTTGCTAGGAGGGTTGATGAAGGTGATATTGGGACTGTAGTTGTTGCGAGTACTTCTGGTAGGACTGGTTTAATGTTTGCTGAAGCTCTTAAGGGTAAAGCTAGGGTGATAGCGGTTTCTCATGAGAGGATGGAGTCTGAGTTTAAGGAGAAGATAGTGGAGCTTGGGGGAGTTGCTGCTGACGAAACCCATTTACCTCTTCATGAGAGGGGTATGGATGATGTTAGAAACGCTTTTTATTCGCTTGGTCAGGGGTTTAAGGTTGCTGTTGAAGTTGTTTTGATAGCTTCTGATAGGAGGCTGATTGAACCTTATAGGGATGTTATTGCTGTTGCTGGTAGTGGTGAGGGATGCGATACTGCTATTGTGGTTAGGGCTACAACTTCAAAAGAAATTTTCAGTAGAGATAGGGCTAGAAAGCTTGAGGTTAGGGAAGTTATAGCGATGCCCTTAAAGAAGAAGTGGTGGAAAACAATATCAAATTAAATTAAAGGTAAAGCGTGGTATTAAAATAAAAAGCTCAACGTCATCTTTAACAAAAAATAGATGTATTAATTTAAATATTAAGTCGGCAACAAATTATTGGTATGAGCCAACAGATAGATATTGGCCCTCATACTAATTTTGAGGAAATATTCACTTATTATAGATGCCCTGCCAGATTATATTTGAAACTCGTGGGCTGTAGAAGTGAAGTTTTTAGAAAATACACTCCACCTAGTGTTTCTCCATCAGAACTTGGCAAAGAAGGTGAGCTAATGATTGAAGGTGGGTTTAAGAAGGATATTGAAATTAATGTTCCAGATGTATTAACCAAAGAGATTAGATTACCAAAGAGGATGGATAAGGCCTTAAGGGCATTAACGGATATTGCTATCAGGAATATTAGAGTTCTGCTCTGGCAGGTTAAAAACATGGAAGTACATTTTTCGCCAATTATGTTAAGTGAAGAAGCCAAAAAGCTGAAGAAAGATTTTAAGGTTAATGCAATAATTAGTAAAGTTGATTTTACTACTGTTCCGCATCATCGGGTTGGTCAAGTGGACTTTTTGGGGTTAAAAGAAAATAGAGAAGTTATAGTTATAGAAGTTAAGAATGTGCAACGTAATATTAGTGAGCAGGATAGACTGCAGTTAGAATACTATATTGATGGGCTACCCAAACAATATCATTACACTAAAGTATACTTACATTTAAATGAATTAGTTAGCCAACTTTATCCAGAAAAATCTCTAGCTTTTGCAAGAGTTGCAAAATGTATCGACTTAATCCAGAGTGAATTAAGTAATTTAAGGAATATAGTGATAGCCACCGTGCACAATTTAGAGGATTCGGAAAAGATTAAATTTTTGTCACTTTATGAGCCTAAATATAATCATATAGAAGAAAACATTGCTAGAAAACTTCTATTCTCCTTTGAAGAAGAGGACCAAACAAATCTTAGAATATTGGGTGCGAGTGAAAGATTTTTAGAAACAATCCCGGAATATGTTCAACTAAAGGTAATTCTTAAACAATATCAATTGAAGATTGACAATTTGATTGATGAATTTAAATCAGCTGCTGACTTTATTATAGAGTTAATGGAAAAAGGAATCGAAAATGGTTTAATTGTGGATATAAGAAGGAGCAAAATAATTGAAGTAAGTAAAACAGTTGACTTTGATGAAATGGCTAAAGGGGTTTGGAGGATTAAAAAGAGTGCCTATGAGAATAGAAAGGTTGCACAAAAAAATTATAAAGCATGCGGTAATTGCAATTTTAAAAATCAATGTAAAAGTATGTTAAAGGACAGTGAACCTGAAAATTGTAGATCGATAACATCTGTGGTGCATAAGGGCTTCGAAAAACTTAATTTAAAATATGATGAACCAAAAATTACTTTTGGAATAGATGCTAATGGAATGCCAAAGATTAACTATCGTGCCACGCCTAGAGTTATATGCAGAGAATTTAACACAATCTCTACTGAAGAACTTTTAAAAAAGTCCCTTGAGGGAACTGAATGGAATTACACTCCTCAATTAGCTAAAAGGGCGGGTTGGAAACAATTATATGTTGATGCATTAGTTTCAAAGAAGCTTGAGAAAGAGTTCACTTTTTGGGGACTGACTTAAGAATAACTATATTTTCATTATTGTCAACCTAAAAGATTAATGGCTTTATATAGCTAAATAAAAAATTAACGCATTATTTCAATATATTGTTTCTGCATATCATGTTATTAAAGCTTAGGAATATCAGGTCTGAATAAGGAGAAAGTTTATGTGGCCTCGATGAATATGGGAACTATAAAATTGTTGGTGGGAGGAGAGGAGGTTGAGGTTTGAGGTTGTGGTAGAGTTTCATAAAGATTTTGTTAGAGTTGATGGAAATAAGATTGTTGTGGGCTTGACTTCAGCGCCTGAGAAGGGTAAGGCGAATTTGGAGCTTATTAAAAAGTTGGCGAAGCATTTTAAAGTTTCATCTTCTCAGGTGAAGATTGTTGCGGGGTTAAAGTGGAGGGAGAAGGTTGTAGAAATAGTTGGGGTTTAGTATTTAGTTACACCTTTTCTATTTTTCTCTACTTGTTGTTGCATTGAGCTTTTAGAAAGTGCATCAATTTGGAGAATTCTTTGGTTCCAGATAAGTTTTTGTTTAACTTCTGCTATGTCACTTCATTTTTCATGAACAGATTATGCTGTCAAGAAGTTTTTATTCACTCACTTTTTTCTTGGACCATTAGGATGTTTTCCCAGAATGTCTATTTTATGCATTATTCCGATGATAGGCTAATATTGAAGTATGCTTAACCCGCTTTTTTTGGAGTTCTATAGGTTATGCAAAATTTTTTTAAACTGGTTTAAGGTATAATTGGATAAATTGATGTTCGAATTGGGGCTCATGGT
>Ga0080004_1113470_pt1 | contig 36464 bp, 34 predicted proteins | sample WasSprMetagenome_FD_69207 | JGI IMG/M metagenome (GOLD analysis project Ga0080004, IMG submission 69207) | Sulfidic aquatic microbial communities from Washburn Spring, Yellowstone National Park, USA - WS (SPADES assembly) (version 2) | ecosystem: Environmental > Aquatic > Thermal springs > Hot...
AATTCCGTCCGGACAGCTATCCCGATGAAAAGGGAACTGAAACTGAGCCAGTAACTCGTATTCAGGAACATTTATTAAGTCCGGACAGCTATCCCGATGAAAAGGGAACTGAAATCTACGGGATTGGGACGAGAGTTGGAGATTGGGGTAATCAGACAGATATCTCACTAAAAAGGAAGCAAATCGGAAAATTAAAAGATTAGTTGTAAAATTATGAATTAGAAATGATGGATGTTGAATGTTGGATTATGGATTGATTGAAGAGATAAAACCATACCTCTACAAAAAAATTAATATTACAACCATAAAGGGTTGCAATAATTTGCAAGGCTAAAGCCTTGCCCTACAAATGATTTATTTTTATTTATCAAATCTGCTTTTCGCGGTGTTAGTTCAAAATTCGATGTCCTCAAAGTAATATTCGTTAGATCAAAAAAAGTTCCCAAAATCTATCCATAAACTCTTATCCATTTTAATATTTTCTTTTACTCTCATAAGTTTTTTCTATAAATTTTCTTGCAAATAAAATAAAACAAATTGAAATCCCCCTCTCTCTCCCTGACGTAACTTCGGGAGGGAACTAAAGGTGGATTTAGTATTTTGAATAATTTAAGTATTTTTGTGGACCTAATTTTAATCTATTCTAATTATCTTTCCGAGACAAAAGTTTTTATTTAATTTGTTTGTTTGCTTTAATAAAACTAAATTTGTAAAATTTTATTGAAAGTTCATTTGTTAAAATTTAAAAAGGAGAAAATTATGAATTATCTTTTTCTTTTGAGAATGATAAAATCATCAATAGGAAGAAAGCAGTTGATGGCAATAACTGGTCTTCTGCTTTCATTTTTTATGTTGATACATCTTGCAGAAAATCTTCTTCTTTTTAAAGGCGAAGAATGGTATAATGGATGGGTTGATATACTTCTTTCAAATCCAATTACAATTTATCTTGAGATAGGACTTTTGATAATATTTTTAATTCATATTATAATGGGAATATGGGTTAGATGGGAGGACTGGGTAAACTCAAGAAAAAGAAAATATGAAACAATAAACTGGCAAGGTGGAAGAACAATTGGATCGTCAACAATGCTTTATACCGCTTTTATTATACTTGCGTATCTTATATTCCATATGTTTCATTTTAAATTTACTGATCACTCAATGGGATTTTATCAAATGGTTACATCGGCATTTAGAAGCAAACTTTTTGTAAGTATATACATAATCGGATCTATTGCTCTTGCACTTCATCTAAGTCACGGATTTCAAAGTGCCTTTCAAACACTTGGATTAAATCATGAAAAATATAACTTCTTTATAAAACTTGTAGGATGGATTATTGCAATTCTTATGGTTGGATTTGCAATGATATCACTTTATTATCTCTTTGGCTTTGACCTTAAAGCAACTGAAAATATAATAGAAATTGAATAATAAGGAGGATTTATGAAACTTGACTCAAAAATACCATCTGGACATATAGAGCAGAAATGGGATAATTACAGATTTAATGCAAAACTTGTAAACCCAGCAAATAGAAAAAAATTTGATGTGATAATTGTTGGAACAGGGCTTGCCGGAGCAAGCGCAGCAGCAAGTTTAGGCGAAGCTGGATACAATGTTATGGTTTTTACACTCCATGATACTCCAAGAAGAGCTCACTCAATTGCTGCACAGGGTGGAATAAATGCTGCAAAAAATTATAAATATGATGGGGACTCGGTATATAGATTGTTTTATGACACACTTAAAGGTGGTGATTATAGAGCAAGAGAAGCAAATGTTTATAGACTTGCTCAAATATCAACGCAGATAATAGATCATTGTGTTGCAATAGGTGTTCCTTTTGCAAGGGAATATGGGGGACTTCTTGATACAAGATCTTTTGGCGGTGCACAACTTCAAAGAACATTTTATGCAAGAGGACAAACTGGTCAGCAGCTGCTACTTGGTGCATATTCGCAGATGATGAGACAGGTTGCAAATGGAACTGTAAAGGTCTTTCCAAGAAGGGAAATGATGGATCTAATTGTAAAAAATGGAAAAGCAAGAGGGATAATAGTAAGAAATCTCATCACTGGTGAGATAGAAGCATATAGCGCTCATGCTGTAATTCTTGCAACAGGTGGTTATTCAAATGTTTTTTATCTTTCAACAAATGCTGCAACTTGCAATGTCAGTGCTGTTTGGAAATGTTATAAAAAAGGAGCCGGTTTTGCAAACCCATGTTTTACACAAATTCATCCAACATGTATTCCAAGAAGTGGTGATCATCAATCAAAACTAACACTTATGAGTGAAAGTTTAAGAAATGATGGAAGAGTTTGGGTTCCAAAAATCAAAGGAGACACAAGACATCCAAATGATATCCCAGAAGAAGAAAGGGATTATTATCTTGAAAGGATGTATCCATCTTTTGGAAATCTTGTACCACGAGATATAGCATCAAGAGCAGCAAAAAGAATGGTTGATGCTGGTTATGGTGTTGGTCCTACAAAAGAAGCAGTCTATCTTGATTTCAGAGATGCAATAAAAAAACAAGGAAAAGAAAAAATAAAAGAAAAATATGGAAACCTTTTTGATATGTATTACAGAATAACTGATGAAGATGCATACTCAGTTCCGATGAGAATATATCCTGCACCGCATTATACAATGGGTGGATTATGGGTTGATTATGAACTTATGAGTACAATACCTGGGCTTTTTGTTCTTGGTGAGGCTAATTTTTCAGATCATGGAGCAAATCGTCTTGGAGCAAGTGCTCTAATGCAGGGGCTTGCTGATGGATATTTTATAATCTCTGCAACACTTCCAAATTATCTTGCAAACACTAAATTTGAGGAAATACATTTAGAAGATGATGAATTTAAATACTCCATAAACGAAGTAAAAGAAAAAATCAAAAAAATACTTTCAATAAAAGGAAACAAAACTCCAACAGAGTTTCATAAAGAACTTGGTAAAATTATGTGGGAGTATTGCGGAATGGCAAGAAATGAAGAAGGACTAAAAAAAGCCTTAAGAATGGTCCCATCTTTAAAAGAAGAGTTTATGGAAAATCTAAAAATTGTTGGTGATGATAAATTTAACCAGGTTCTTGAAAAAGCATTAAGAGTTTATGATTTCATAGAGTTTGCAGAACTTCTCTTAAAAGATGCTCTTCATAGAAAAGAATCCTGTGGTGGTCATTTTAGGGAAGAGTATCAAACACCAGACGGTGAAGCAAAAAGGGATGATGAAAACTTTTCATATGTTGCAGTATGGGAATATAAAGGTGATAATAAAGAGCCAGAACTTCATAAAGAGAAACTTGAGTTTGAGTATCTAAAACCTACAACAAGAAGTTATAAATAACTGGAGGTTTTATGGAAAATAGAAAATTTAACATAACTCTTAGAGTATGGAAACAAAAAGACAATGACTCAAAAGGATATTTTGAAACATATAAGGTTGAAGGTGTAATACCTGATATGTCTTTTTTAGAGATGCTTGATGTGTTAAATGAAAAACTTATAAAAGAAGGAAAAGAACCAATATATTTTGAAAGCGATTGTAGAGAGGGAATTTGTGGATGCTGTGGATTTGTTATAAATGGAGATGTTCATGGACCTGATGAGCATTCAACAGTATGTCAACTCCATATGAGAAGATTTAAAGATGGGGATGTAATAACAATAGAGCCATTTAGGGCAAAGGCATTCCCACTTATAAGAGATCTTGTCATAGATAGAAGTGCTCTTGATAAAATAATTGCAGCAGGTGGATATATTTCTGTAAATGTTGGAAGCGCACCCGATGCAAATACAATACCGGTAGAAAAAAATATCGCAGAAAAAGCAATGGATTATGCAACCTGCATTGGTTGTGGTGCTTGCGTTGCGGCATGCCCTAACAGTGCAGCAATGCTTTTTACGGGAGCAAAAATTGCACATCTTGCATCACTTCCTCAAGGACATCCTGAAAGAACAATAAGAGTTCTCAATATGATAAAGGTTATGGACTCGCTTGGTTTTGGAAACTGCACAAATGAGTATGAGTGTGAAGCAGTATGTCCAAAAGAGATTAAAGTAAGTGCAATAGCAAAGATGAATAGAGAGTTTTTGAGAGCAAATTTCATATCTGAGTATGATCCACAACTTCCACCAGTATTTCACAAATCAAGCGTTGATGTTCCAGAAGATGAATAAACAGCAAAATCCCCCTTTAAATTCCCCCTTTTTCAAAGGGGGACTAAGGGGGATTTATAATTAATATTTTTACTTTATATTAAATTTGTAATTTTGCCATATGCTACATCTTTAGATTGAAAAAATGAATTCCAAAAAAGAAATAATAGATTTTTTTGATAAAAATGCATATCAATGGGATAAAAGAGAAAAAAGAAAAACGCATACAATAATTAAAAAAATAATAAACTCATTAAAACTTAAAAAATTTATAAATGTCCTTGATGTTGGATGTGGAACAGGAATATTATACCCATATCTTAAAAATAAATTTAAAAACTACGCTGGAATTGATATATCTCCAAAAATGATAAAAGTAGCACTAAAAAAATACCCAAAAGCAAATTTCATAAATAAAGATTTTTATAAACTTAAAACAAGAAAAAAATTTGATCTAATAATTGTTTTTAATTCGTTTCCTCATTTTACAGAAAGAAAAGAATTCTTTAAAAAAGCATTATCACTATTAGAGAATGATGGCAAACTTATAATAGCACACTCTTTTAAACTTGAAAAAATAAACAAAATTCATCGTTCATCATCAAATAAAGAAATTAGAAGGCATTTAATTACTGCAAAAGAAATAAGTAACTTATATAAAAATTTTGGTTTTAAGAAAATAAAAATAAAAAATAATCCCTACTTTATTGCTGAAGGGACAAAATGAGATTTCTTTGCGATTTAATGGTTCAAAAACTTGGAAGAATACTAATTTTATGTGGCTTTGATACACAAATAATAAAAACAAATACAGAAATTAAAAAACTTATAGAAATTGCAAAATTAGAAAATAGAATTTTAATTACAAGAAACACAAAAATAGAAAAATTTGATTTTAAAAACTACATTCTTTTAAAAGAACAAAATCCATATAATCAATTTAAATATATCATTGAAAAACTAAAAATTAAACTAAACAAGGAAAATTTTTTTACAAGATGCTCTCTCTGTAATGAAAGATTAATAGAAATTGATAAAAACTTAATATTAGACAAAATCCTCCCTTTAACAATTAAAAATACAGAAAAATTTTATATCTGCCCTATCTGCAATAAAATCTATTGGAAGGAAAGCCATTTTGATTTATTTGTAAATAAAATTAAAAATTTTTTTGGTTATCTATAAATTATGTTCCACTCTAAACTATTTTCTACAGATAGCAATTATTCTTTTTGATTTATCAGTAACTTTTGAGAAATCAAAACCACCGTATATTTTTAAGACCTTAAAACCCGCCTTTTTTAAAATTTTAGAAAGCGATTTTTTATCATACATTTTAAGATAAAATGTTCTTGTTTTCATCTCTCCATCTTCTATTTTATGCCAGGTATTTTTAAGAGTGTTTTTATCAATCCAAACAAATTCTTGAAGTTCTATAACATCTCCAACAATTTCCCAGTTTTTTTCACTTAAATTCTCTCTTATAAAAACTCCGTTTTTTACATCTATTATAAACTTCCCACCTTTTTTTAATGCCCTGTGAACTTTTTTAAGAAAAGTGAAATTATCTTTATCATCGAAATATCCAAAAGAAGTAAACATATTTATAACAAGATCAAACTCTTCTTTAAAATCAATCTTTCTCATATCTTTTCTTATAAACTCTATATTTTTAAGTTTCATCTTTTTTGCTTTTTTTATTGCATCGGAAAGATACTCTTTTGAAAAATCCACACCAACAACAAAAAAACCTTTCTTTGCAAGAATTAATGAATGCCTACCAACCCCCGAAGGAACATCAAGGATTTTATCGCCTTTTTTTATTCCTGATTCTTTTATTATGAAATCAACTTCTTTAAGAGTTCTTTTTTGAGGAATGAAATCAAAATTATAAAAATCCTTTTTAAAAAAACTTTTAAACCAGTTTTTATTAATTCTCATTAATTTATTATCTTGAAAAGACCTTTACCTTCTTAAATCTTGCAGGACTTGACGCATGAGACATCTTAAAAATTTGCGTTGGCTGACCTTTTCCACAATTTGAAACACCATAAAGTTTCCAGTATTTTTCATTTGCTATAGCATCACAGTTTCTCCAAAACTCATATGTAATTCCTTGATAAACTGGATTTTTTACCATCCTTGTAATCTTTCCATTTTCAATAAGCCAGCCAATCTCACATCCAAATTGAAAGTTTAATCTTTTTTGATCTATACTCCAGGATTTATTGTTTTCCATTATTATTCCTTTCTTTGTGCTTCTAATTATATCCTCATACTCCCACTCACCTGGCATAAGACTTAAATTTGTTATTCTTATTATTGGAATGCTTCTATACGAATCTGCTCTATTTGCTCCACAACTTCTTTTATGACCTATAATATGTGCAAACTCTCTATTAGTCATATAACCAGAAAGTATTCCATTTTTAACTATATACCATCTCTGTGCTCTAACTCCATCATCATCATAACCGCATGTTGCAAGTCCTCCAGGAAGTGTTGTATCTGCAACAAGATTTACTATATCACTTCCATATCTAAATTTATTTAGTTTCTCTGTCGTTAAAAAACTTGATCCAGCATATGATTCTTCATATCCTAAGACTCTATCAAGTTCTGTTGCATGTCCAGTTGATTCATGAATTTGAAGAGCCAATTGATCCCCATAAATTATTAAATCCATCTCATCAGATGGACAAGGTGGTGCAGATAAAAGAGAAACTGCTTCTTGGCTTGTTTTCTCAACATTGTCAAGAAGGTTTAAACTCTCTATATATTCCCAACCCATTGAAAGCATATATGCATGCCCACCAGGATAAGACCTTATCTGAACCTCATTGCCATCTATTGCTGTTGCATTATATCCTGCGCCACTATAATAAAGTATCTGTTCTATATCAGAACCTTCAGTTGACATATAAATCTTGTGAGTTTTTATAAATGTCATTTTTGAGTTTGCAATTCTTATTAAATTATTTTTTAAAAGACCTTCATTTATCTTTGAAAGGATATCTATTTTCTTTTCAATTGATACTTCAAATGGATCTTTAAGAACTGGTGTTTTCCATATATCTTTGTATGATGGTTCAGGTGCAAGTTTGACTTTTTGTCTTCTAATCATTGATGATGCTTTTGCAATCTCTATTGCTCTATTTACAACATTTTCAACCTCAGATATTTTCATTATATTACTTGAAGCAAATCCCCACCCACCATTATAAAGAACCCTTACTCCAAAGCCAAGTGTTATATCATCTCTCATCTCAGTAAGTTCAGTATTTTTCATATTAATATTTTGAGTTCTTTCCTCAATAACTCTAACATCTCCAAAACTAACTTTTTTAAAATTCATTATCTCAACTGCTTTTTTTGCAAACTCTTTCATAAATCCCCCTTTTAAAATTCAGTGCTTGAGGTAAAATTAAAGTTTCTAATTTTAATTGCTGGAGTTTTTATCACACTCCACCATCCCTTAAAAACATAACTCTCCTTTGAAATCTCCTCAATATTATTTAATGCCTCAACCATATTCTGTGTAAATCTCATATTTTTAATTGCTTTTTTTATCTTTCCATTTTCTATTAAATATGTTCCGTTTCTTGTCATTCCTGTCATCTCAATTGTTTTTGGTTTAAGAACATTTGTATAATGAAACTCTGTTACAAGAATACCTTTTTCAGTATCTTTTATTATATCTTGTAAACTTCTTTGGCCGCTTTCAACTAAGAGAGAAAATGGAATAGCACCAACTGCATTTGGCTCAAAAACAGAATTGCCAGTATATGGCATATTACAGAGTTTTGATGTCTTTTTATCTGTTACAAGATTTTTAAGAACACCTTTTTCTACAAGGACAATCCTTTTTCTTGGCATTCCTTCCAAATCAAAAAGAATATTAGGACAAGTAATATCAGAAGGATCATCATATATTGTAAGTTTTTCGCTAAATATTTTTTTGCCAAGATTATCTGTTGCAAAACTTCTCTTTTCATAGAAAGCAAGAGCATTAAATCCAAGATATCCAAAAAACGGCAAAAATTCACTTACTGCAAGTGGTTCCACAATAACGGTATACTTGGATGGTTTTATTTCAATTGGATTTTTTGATAGATCCGACTTATTAAGTGCTTTTTCATTTATCTCATCAATATCTATGTCATCTTTAAAAGAATACCCAACTGCCTTTCCATACGCTCCATCTTTATTTACTGTAATCTCATACTCATAAGATGTTTCTTTTTGTCTTTGAAAAATACCATTTGAGTTTGCTACAATAAAAACACTATAAGAATTTGATATTGTTCCATAGGAAAGCCGCCCTGTCTTAGAGCAAAAATTTAAAAACTTTTTAATTCTTGATGCTCTATCTAGGGGGGAAATGAATCTTACAGATTCATCAAAATACCTATCAGAATCTATTTTTATAACTGAAGTAGTTGGTGATGGAATAAACTCAGCTTTTTTAGTCATCTTCATATTTAAAATTGCTCTTGAAATTGCATCTTTTATTGATATTTCATCAAACTTTGATATTACAAACTTATAAACCCTTTCTCCATCAGTTATTCTTACATTTGCAGAAATATCAGTTGAGGAAACATTTTGTGATATTTCATTGTCGCCAAACCTTGTAAGATTTTTTGTATATGATGTTAGGATTATATGGCAATCATAACCCTTTGTATTCTTTAAAATAGAATCTATTATTTTTTCTTCGGTCATTTGAAACCCCCTTTAAATGAACAAATAAAAATTATTTTGAAACATTATTATTTGCATTTGGTGGTGTATTTTCAGCAGAAGTCAAGTTTTGAGTTGTATTTGTCTCTTTTTTCTTTTTATGAATATGTTTAATCTCTTCTTTTTTTGATTCACTAATGGAAGGCTTATAATCATCGCTTTCAATCCAAAGTTTTAAACTCTCCTCATCCTTTACAACAAACTTTTCATCAATTTCGGAGAAATTTATTTTTGCTTTTTTTATTTTATTAATTATATCATCTTTAATATTATCACTTAAAAAATAAAAATTATCAAATATTTTTAACCAAGGAGCAGTAAAACCTAAAAGATATACACTTCCATTTTTTGAAGGACCTATTACAATGTTTTTATCATTAACCATAGATAATGCCTTATCAATATCTTGGTGTGATATAGTTGGAGCAAGATGATTTACCCATATAACTTTAGTTGATCCAGATCTAAATGCAAGATCACAAATAGAAAAAAAAGCAAGATTATATGGTTTTGATGTTACCTCAAGAAAGCCAGGTTCATCACTACTAAGCCATCTTAAATCTGGATTTTTAAAATCTTTCGAATAAGCAATAAATTTTATTGCATTTTCATATTTGCTTATTTTTGAATATGTTTTAATATAGAGATCTGCATTTATATTTAAAGCCCTTTCAACCCCAAAAGATTTTTTTAACTCATCAAAAAGATATTCCACATTTGGAGCATAAACAACATAAACAATTGCATTTTCTCTATTCATAATTTACTATAATAAATTATACAAATTTTATGGAGAACCAGTCCATTCTAGTATTCGGTGGGAGTTTTGACCCACCACATAAATATCACAAAGAAATCTTAAAATACTCAATTAAAAAAATAAAACCATCGAAAACAATTATTTTTACTACATATCACTCCCCATTAAAAGAAGGACATTTAGCTCCATATCCTCATAGAAAAAAAATGTTTAAAATACTTATTAAAAAAGAAAAAATAAATTGCATATTTGATGATTTTGAGTTTAAAAGAGGTAAAAAAACATATACCTATCAAATTGGCCGTTATCTCAAAAAAAAGTATCCTAAAAGTACTCTTTATTTCCTTATGGGAAGCGATTCATTTGAAAATATAGAAAAATGGAAAAGATATAAAGAGGTATTAAAAATCTTTAAAATAATTCTGGCTAAAAGAAAAGGATATCCAATAAACCTTACAAAAATAAAAAAATATAAACCAATTATACTTGAAAAAGAATTTATCAATGTATCATCAACCGAAATAAGAGAAAAAATTATGACTCTTAATTTTTCTCTAATTGATAAAGATATAAAAAACTATATTCTAAAAAACAAACTTTATTTTACAGGCATTATACTTTCCATAAAAAAAATCTTATCTCCTAAAAGATTTAAACACACACTTTCAGTAATAAAAACATCTCTTGAACTTGCAAAACATTATGGGGCTGATTTAAAAAAAACTTTTCTTGCTGCCCTTCTACATGATTGTGCAAAAGAAATACCAATAAAAAAACAAATTGAACTAATAAAAAAAGAAAAAATAAAGATAAAAAAATTTGATGAAGTAATAAAAAATGCTCCTCAAATACTACATCAATGGGCATCTTTTATATATGCTAAGAAAAAATTTAAAATTAATGATAAGGATGTTCTTTTAGCAATATCAAGACATACTACTGCGCATAAAAATATGAAACTTCTTGATAAAATAATATATGTAGCCGATTTTATAAGTGATGATAGAGAATTCTATGAAGCAAAGGTAGTTAGAAAACTTGTATTTAGAGATATAGATCTTGCTTTCCAAAAAACAAAGGAGTTTAAAACTAAATATATCAAAGAAAAGGGAGAATACTTATATGAATAAATTAAAGATAATTACAATAGCAATTATACTTATGATTATTTTTACAACATTTTATTTTCTAAGATCTCCTCTATCAAACCAAATATTTAAAAACAATGAAATAAAAATAGTATTTCTTGGCGCAAAAAATGGAATTATAAAATATCTACCATTATCAAAAAATATCTCAATAAAATTTGCAAAAAAAATAAATAAAAAAAATGAAACAAACAGCATCTATCAACAAGCATATCAAATATATCAGGAAAACGATAAAGAAATAATAGACACAAGAGATATATATTATGTGTATCTTAAAGACATCAATTTTATTTCAAAAATATTTAGTTGGAAAACTGATATAAAATCAATCTATGAAATAATAAAAGCAATTTATCAAATCCAAACAAACATATCAATTGCAGATAGAATAACACTTCTCCCACTTATATTAAATATAAAAGCCTCACAAGTTGTATTTATAGATTCAGATGAAAATGAAGCATCAACAAATATTGAAACTCCCAAAAATATAACTTTAGAATTAATCTCATCAATTGATAAAAAAAGATTAAAAAAAATAAAATCTATACTTAAAGAAAACAATATTGATATTCTTGAAGAAAAAACTCAAAAAAATATTACAGAAACAAAAATAATTATAAACACAATAAACAATTACTCATATGCTAAAAAAGTTGCAGATATTCTTGGAATTCAAAAAGAGATAATAATTGAAAAAAAACCATCAATATGTGATGTAATACTCATAATCTCCAATGATTATAAGGAGGAATAATGGACCTAATGAATATATTTAAAAAAGCAATTGAACTTAAAGCAAGTGATATACACATAACACCAGGGAAACCACCTATGATGAGATTAAAAGATGAGATAATACCTATAACAAATGATCTTATTCTTACACAAGAACATACAAAAGCAATAATATATAGTTTACTTTCTGACTCACAAAAAGCAAGGTTTGAAGAAAATCTTGAACTTGATTGCTCTTTTGCGATAAAAGGACTGGCAAGGTTTAGATTGAATGTTTTCTTGACAAAAAATGGTGTTGAAGCGGTAGCAAGAATTATACCATCAAAAATACCACAACCCCAAGAAATAGGACTTTCAAAAGAAATAACAGAGCTAATAGATACACCGAAAGGTTTAATACTTGTAACCGGTCCAACTGGCTCAGGAAAATCAACAACACTTGCCTGTCTTATAAATTTAATAAACGAAAAATATAGATCTAACATAATAACAATAGAAGATCCAATAGAGTTTGTATATGAGAATAAAAACTCAATAATAAGACAGCGTGAGGTTGGACAGCATACAAAAAGTTTTCTAACAGCATTAAAATCTGCATTAAGAGAAGATCCTGATGTAATTCTTGTTGGAGAGATGAGAGATCTTGAAACGATACAGTTAACTCTGACATCAGCAGAGACAGGACATCTAACATTTGCAACACTTCACACACAGGATGCAGCAACAACAGTTGATAGAATAATAGATGTATTCCCTCCTCATCAGCAGGAGCAAATAAGGATACAATTGGCATCATCGCTTAGAGCAGTAATCTCTCAGATACTCCTTCCAAGAAAGGACGGCAAAGGTCTCGTTGCAGCAAGAGAGGTTATGATAATGACACCTGCAATAAGCAACCTTATAAGAGAAGGAAAGACACATATGATATATGGTGCTATTGAAACAGGTGCAAAATTTGGTATGATTCCAATGGATAGATCACTTGCAATTTTAGTAAAAAATAATTTAGTTGATATAAACGAAGCCCTTTCAAAAGCAACAGACAAAGAAACATTTAAAAAGATGTTAACAGGAGGATAAAATGTCATTTATAGAAGAATTTATAAAAAATCCAAAGTTAAAAAAATTTTTAATAGAAAGAAAATATTCTTCAAATGATATAATCTTTGATGAAGGAGAAAAATCTAATTCACTTTTTATCATAGAAAAAGGTGATGTAATTATCCAAAAAGCAATAAACAAAGAAAAAACAGAATTTAAAGATCTTGCAATAATTTCAGATAATAATATTCTTGGTGAGATGGGAATGTTTGAAAATTCACCAAGAAGTGCAAGGGCAAAAGCTCTTAGTAATGTAGTTGCTTTTGAAATTACAAAAGAAAATTTTTTTAAAATAATGAAAAACAATCCAGAAATTTCTTTTAACATTTTTTCATTTATAGTAAAAACTCTTTCTCATAGAATATCTCATACATCAAAAGAACTTACACTACTTTATGATATCTCAAAAAATCTTATAATAGAAACTATTGATGAAAAAGAGTTTATAAAATCCCTTATAGATGAAATTTCTCTTTATTTTGATAATTGGGAAATAGAAGGATATATTTATAATATATTTAATGATGAGTTTGAAAAAATAAAAGAAATTGATAAAAATCTAAATTCTGATATTAAAATTGAAGAATATGATAACTCTCTATGGATTGATAGTAGAAAATATATAATGCCTTTAAAAATAAAAGAAAAAGTTTTAGCAGTAATACTATTTATCTCAAAAAACGAACTAACAAAACAAGAAATTAACGATTTTAGTACAATATTTAATACAATATATTTTATAGCATCCAACGGTATTGAAAAAATATACCGTGCAAAAGATGAATATTACTATAAAAAATTAAAAGATAAGAAAAGAGGCTTATGAAAGACAAAAGATATTACTTAAATCTTGCAAAGGAAATTGCAAGAATAGCAGACTCAAAAAAAGGTGAAAATATCACAGTTTATGATGTTGAATCAAAAACTGGGATATTTTATTATGCAATTCTTATAAATTCTCTCTCATCACCTCACACAAAAGCATTAGAAGAAGAAATAATTACCTCTCTAAAAAAAGAAAAAAATGAATATATTCTTCATAGAGACGGAATTGAATCACCAAACTGGAAGGTTCTTGATTATGATGGTGTTATAGTTCACATTTTTGAACCAAGCATAAGAGATTTCTATGGCCTTGACAGGATATATCTTGATTGCAAAAAAATAAAATGGCAAAAAAATAAAACAACTAAAAATAAAAACAAAAGGGAACATTTGAAATGATACCATCTGAAATAGAAAACTACTTAAAATCTATACTTAAAAAAGAATTTGGAGAAACAACAGAGATTTTTAGTATAACTCCTCCACCTCCACACATTAAAATGGATGCTTCAACAAATTTTGCAATAATAGTTTCAAAAAATCAAAAAAAATCTCCTAATGATATTTTTAATAAAATAAACTCTATTTTAAATAATGAAGGTTTTGAATGCGAATTTGCTTCTGGGTTTATAAACATAAAATTTAGAGACGAAGTATATGAAAAATATATTAATAATCTTGAAAAAGAAAAACCATTTGAAAAATCTATACATAAATCAAAAAAAGTCATAATAGAATTTGTCTCAGCAAATCCAACAGGTCCTCTTCATCTTGCATCTGCAAGTGGAGCATCAATTGGAAATTCACTTGCAAATTTAATGAAAGAACTTGGCTTTGATGTTTTTAAGGAGTATTATGTAAATGATTGTGGAAATCAGGTTGAACTTCTTGGACAATCGCTTATGAAAAGATTTCTTGGGGAAGAACCCCCAGAAAATGGATATCATGGAGAATATTTAATTGAAATTGCCAAAAAACTTCCCTCTGATGCATCAAAGTGGAGTGTAAAAGAGTTTTCTGATTTCGCTATAAAAGAAATCCTTCAAAGCCAAAAGGATGATTTACAAAAACTTGGAGTTGAATTTGATAGATGGTTTTTCGAATCAGAACTTCATAAAGAAAAACTCCCAGATATTGTTTTAAAAATTCTTGAAGAAAAAAATATGGTTGAAATAAAAGATGGAGCAAAATGGCTAAAGATTGATAACTCCGAAGATAAAGAAAGGGTTCTTGTAAAATCAAATGGTACAAAGACATATTTTTTAAATGATCTTGCTTATCATAAAACAAAATATGATAGAGGATTTGATTGGATAATAGACATCTGGGGAGCAGATCATCATGGATACATTCCAAGAATGAAAGCAGGGATAAAGGCACTTGGATATGATGAAAAAAAATTCACAGTTATAATTCATCAACTTGTATCAATTAAAAAAGGCAAAGAAATTCTTAAAATGTCTAAAAGAGCAGGGAGATTTCATACATTAAGAGAATTGATAGAAGAGGTATCTAGTGATGGTGTTAAGTTTTTCTTTACAATGAGAAATCCAAATACTCATTTGATATTTGATGTAGATCTTGCAAAAAAACAAACAAATGAAAATCCACTTTACTATGTTCAGTATGCACATGCAAGAATTGCTTCAATATTTGAAAAAGCAAAAGATATCATAGATGTTGATAAAATAAATAGTTTTAAAAACTATAAATTAAGCGATGATGATAGAAAAATACTCAAAAAAATTTTTTGGTTTGAGAAAATATTAAACCAATCTTTAAAAGATTTATCCCCCCATCATATAACAACATATCTTATTGAACTTGCAGGTGATTTCCATTCATATTATGAAAAAAACAAAATAATAGATGAAAAAGACACTATCACCACATCAGCAAGACTCTTAATTCTTAAGGGAATCAAAAAAACTCTTAAGAAAGGACTTGATATTATTGGCGTAACTGCTCCACAAAAAATGTAATAAATTAAACAATTTCAGATAAAGAAATAAGAAAAATAAGATCTGATAATCTATTTAAATACTTTGCTACATCCTTTTGTTCTACTCTCCAAGCATAAAGTTCAGCAACTCTTATTTTAGTTCTAACGATATTTAAAAGAGATGTTTTTTCATTTTTATTAAATTTAACAAATTCTCTTATATCAATATTATTTCTTTTTTTAATCTCATCTTCAACAAAACAAATACATTGTTTTATTTTTTCTAAATCCACATAGCCAGCAATAAATCCCATAACACTCATATTCATATCTTCAATTTTTCTCAAAATATCAATATTATATTTTGATATAACTAATTCTATAAAAGAATTCAACTCATCAATAACTGAAAGAAGAAGCAAATTATCATCAGTTTTTTTTACTCTTCTACCACAAAAATCAGTTGTTCCATCATCACCGCTTCCTATGTTTTTTTTATACATATGATTTTATCCTTTCATAAAGATTGTTTTTAGAAAGAATTATAAGCTTCTGCGCTGCTCTTGTTACCCCTCTATAAAGTATATTTTCAAGTGGAAATGATGTTTCCTCTACAATAAAAACTACAACTTTTCCCTCAAGACCGTCAAAATCATCAAGAAAAACAAAATCTATTTTGTAAGACCACTTCTTCTTTGAGATAACCTTTGAGATAGAACTTTCTTCTGGTTTTTTTGATGTGATTACTTTTATATCAGAATATAAATACTTATCTTTCTCAACAAGATCTGATATTGTATTTTCAAAAAGATTGCCTATATTTGAATCATCAAATGGTTTAATTGTTATACTACTGTAGTATTCCAGAAAAGAGTTCCGATAAATTTGAGTATCATATAATTTGTTTATAAAGTTAGAAATTGCTGAATTATTTCTAAAATTAGAATCAAGTTTAATTCTAAAATCATTTAGTTTGTATTTTTCAAGAAAATCATTAATATTCTTATTTCTCTTATAAGGGTCAAATAAAATCATCAAACTTCCATCAACAAATCCCCCTTTAAGTATCTTATCAAAAACTAAAATATCCCCATCAAACATCTCAAACTCATCAAGTATCAAGATATCATACTTTTGTTTTTTTAAATTAGAAAGATCATTATATCTTGCAATATCAACATTTTTAACCTTATGAAATGAGTATCTCATTTTTTCAAATAATAATTTAGAATTACAAACATAGGAAATAGTATTTTCTGAGTTTTTATCTATAATTTTTTGAAGTGCAAAAAATGTTTTTCCACTTGAAGCAGGTCCGCTTATAAATACTCTTTTTAAATTTGAAATAAGTAAATAAAAATTAATTAAAATATCTTTTGATTTTTTTAAAGCATCATCAAAATTAATACTTGATGTCTCAATTGAAGTTGTACTTTTTAGAAGTTCTTTTTTTATTTTTTCAATAATTGAGTTTATCTCATCTTTGGAAGCAGATGCTCCTATTCTATGTTTAAATTCCATTTTTGCATTATTAAACTTTGCAATTATTGCAGATGGAATATCTGAAAACTTTGAGTTTATATAATTTGACTTACTAAAACATATCTTTTCATCAAAATCTCCATTAAAATTTGGGAAAATAAGCATATAATGAACAAAAATTTTATTCTTTTCTTCCTCAGTAAGATTTAAATATGTCTTAAATCTTGGTATTAAGTTTTTAAGTTTTCTAAATGGATTTTCATAAGTAACATTCTGTCCGTTATAGTTATACACAAAATGATATGGGTTATACTCAATAGGATTATTTGCTTTAAGTTCAAGAAGAACTACCCCTTCATCTGGTATAAGAATTATAAAATCTATCTCATTTATTGTTGGATTTATCTTTAATCTACTTGAATAAAATATTATCCAGTTTTTCGTATCAGAACTATTTTTTAAAATTTTATACAACTCAATCTCACTTCTATTTATGCTTGATACAAAACCAATATTATCAATATCAGGAAATATTTTAGCCATAATCTTTATTTTATATAATTTATAATAAACCACAAAAAGTCTATAAAAAAATTATGGAAATTCTTGAAAAACTTGAAATACTTGCAAACTCAGCAAAATATGATGCAAGTTGTGCATCATCAAAATCATCATTAAACCAAAAGTATAAATTTGCTGGAATATGTCATTCGTGGTCTGGCGATGGAAGATGTGTTTCTCTTTTAAAAATTCTTTTAACAAACATATGTGAGTTTGATTGTGCATACTGCATAAATAGAAAAAGCAATAACATAAAAAGAGCAATATTTATTCCACATGAAATATGTTATCTTACAAATGAATTTTATAAAAGAAACTATATTGAAGGGCTTTTTTTAAGCTCTTCAATAATAAAAAACCCAAATTTTACAATGGAACTTATGATAAGAACAATAGAAAAATTAAGAAAAGAATATAATTTTCGCGGTTATATTCATACCAAAATAATACCTGGAAGCGATGAAGAGTTAGTAAAAAAAGCTATTCTTTATTCAGATAGAGTAAGTGTAAATATTGAACTTCCAGATTCAAACAAACTACCTTTAATATGTCCCGATAAAAAAAGAGAAATGATTATAAATCCAATGATGAAAGCAAAAAAAATCATAGAAAATATTTACGAAGATAGACCTTATGGTGGGCAATCAACACAACTAATAATTGGTGCAACATCAGACACAGATTATAAAATAATAAACCTTGCTAAAAATCTTTATGAAAAAATTAAACTAAAAAGAGTTTATTACTCAGCATTTATAAATGTAAATAATGATGAAAGACTTCCAGCAATTAATAATCCTCCACTTCTAAGAGAACACAGACTCTATCAGGCAGACTGGCTTATAAGAGTATATGGATTTAAACCAGAAGAACTCATAGATAATGATAAAAATCTAAACTACTTATTCGATCCAAAAACTGAGTGGGCTTTAAAAAATCTAAATCTATTTCCTATAGAAATAAATACCGCATCATATCATCAATTAATAAGAGTTCCAGGTATAGGATTAAGAAGTGCATCAAAAATAATAAAAGCAAGAAAATTCTCAAAGATTGATATCTCAGATCTAAAAAAATTAAAAATATCTATCAAAAAAGCAATTTATTTCTTAACATTTAATGGAAAATACTACGGACTTAGAACTGATAATCCTGATAGGTTAAAATATATTCTTTCTGAAATAAAACAAGAAGGACTTTTTGATGATAACATTTTTTCTATTACTTATCAATCTGCAAATACAGGTGAGTTATGAATGCTATATATGATGGAAGTTTCTATGGTTTTTTAACTGCTCTTAAATACTCAATTAAAAACCCAGCTATTACATCCATCTCCAAAACTCAAACGCTTGATACAAATATAACAATTAAAACAGAATATGATGATAAATGGATAAAAGAAAAATCCCCATATGTTTATGAGAACTTAAAAATTTTATATCTATCAGAAACAAAAGATTTTGAAAATATTGCAATGAGCTACATAAGATATTTATCGTCCAGAGATTTTAAAGATATCAAAAATATTTTTGAAAAATCAGTTTTTGAAGTTGAGAGAATAAAAAAAAGATTTTTTTCTGAACTTCATAAACTTAAAGGATTTACAAGATTTTCAAAAATAGATGAAAAAACATATTTTTCAAAAATCTCTCCAGATAATAACATAATTGAATACCTTAGTAATCATTTTCAAAAAAGAATGGATGAAGATTTTATGATATATGATGAAAAAAGAAGAATCCTTTCTATAAAAAAGGACAAAAAAATGCAAATATTATATGATATAGATGTAAAATATACTGAAAGCCACGAAGAAAAAGAAATAATAAAACTTTGGAAAAGTTTTTTTGATAAAATTGAGATTACTGAGAGAAAAAACAAAAAACTTCAACTTCAAAAAGTCCCCAAAAAATACAGAAAAAATATCATTGAATTTAATGATAAAATATAAATATGTAAACTTGGAAGGGTGGCCGAGTGGTTTAAGGCGCAGGTCTCGAAAACCTGTGTCCCGCTTATGCGGGGCCGAGGGTTCGAATCCCTCCCCTTCCGCCATTTTACAATTTTGGAGTTTTGAAAAGGTAAGGATATTTTTTCATTCAATTTACACACTTTATACACTATCATAGGACTTATGACACTTGATATATGTTTTATGTATGCTAAAATTTAATTATGATTGTTTTTCTTTTTTATTTTTTGCTAAATATAAATTTATTCTCTCAAAATGAATTTCAATTTAAAGTTAATAATGATATTGAAATACCATCAGTAAAAAATTTATCTATTTTAGATAATATATGTTTTTTTTCAAACACATCTGATATCTCTGCATTTCTAATAAAAAAAATAAACGACGCAAAAAATACAATAGATATTGCAATATACTCACTTACAAATGAAAATATAAGTAACGCCTTAATAGAAGCTAAAAAAAGAGGTATAAAAATAAGAATAATTATAGAATACTCTAAAATAAACACATCCAAAATAGATCCAGCCATTTTAAAACTTATTGATGAAAAAATACCTATAAAAACACTCAGGGGAAGTGGACTTTATGGAATAATGCATAATAAAATAATGATAATAGACTCATCTCTTATTATAACAGGTTCTTACAACTATACTCTTACAGCAAATAATAACAACTTTGAAAATGTTGTTTTTGTAAGTGAAAGTTCAAATGTTATCTCATATATAAAATACTTTGAAACAATGTGGCAAAAAGGATCTGATATTTATACAACTTCAAAAACACTACTTTTTCCATCAGACATATCACAAACACTTTTTACAATGATAGATACCATTCGTAACAATATCATAAAGCTAATTTCATACTCGCAGAAAAAAATAGATATTGCAGTTTATTCAATAAGTGATGATTTAATATACAATGAGCTTTTAAAAGCAAAAAAACGTGGAGTAAGTATAAGAATAGTTACAGACAGATTACAATCAACTCAAAGTAAAACTATAAAAAAACTCTATAAACAAAACTTTAATATAAAAGTTTCAGATGGATTTAATAAAGGAATGATGCACAATAAATATGCCATATTTGATGATTCGTTTGTAATTACTGGTTCTTTTAATTGGTCGAACAATGCAGAAAATTATAACTGGGAAAACGCAATAATACTTGGTAATGATTATGTTAAATTTTTCAACAAAAACTTTGAAGAAATATATTCCCAGGCAAAATATTACTCAGAAAACGAAACTTCAGAACAAACCAATATTTCAAGATAACTTATTTTTCTTAAAAACTTCAACTATCTCATCGTACTCAAGTTCATCCTTTTCAAGGAGAAGTTTCACAAATTCTTCAACAATATCCCAGTTATCTTTAAGTATTTTTTCAGCCTCAATCATTTCGTTTTTTATAATATCTATCATTTCATTGTTTAATTTTGTTGTAATATCAAGCGATATATTTTTTTCAGGTATAATTGAAAAATTTGCCACATATCCATTTTTGCTCATTCCAAGTTCCCAAACCATCTTATGAGCTATTGCAGTTGCGTTTTTAAGGTCATCACTTGCACCATCACTCACAGTACCATACTTTATCCTCTCACATACATATCCGCTTACTGAAACCCTTATACTTGCAAGAAGTGCTTCCCTATTTTGAGTGTAAAACTCATTTTTTGGTATTGAATGGACAACACCAAGCGAACCACCACGATTTAGTATTGAGACCTTAAAAACATCCCTAGTAGGATGTGCAAGATACAAAACAACAAGATGCCCTGCCTCATGGTATGCTGTAAGTTCCCTTTCCTCCTTGGTCATTACAAGTTTATGAGCAAAACCTAACTCAATTCTCTCAATGGCACTAACTATATCCTCATACATCACCATATCCCTGTTATTCCTTGCAGCAATTAAAGCCGATTCCTTTACTATGTTTTCTATCTCAGCAGGCGTTTTATATACAGTTTTTCTTGCAAGCCTTCCAATATCAATTGATGGATCATATTTTATCTTCCCAAGATAATAAGCAAATATCTGTTCTCTTTCAATAAGATTTGGTCTTCCAACAAATATTTTTCTATCAAATCTTCCAGGTCTTAGTAATGCTTCATCAAGTATGTCCTCAAGAGCATTTGTTGCACCAAAAACTATTACATTTGAGTCATCATCATTAAGTCCATCCATTTCAACAAGCAACTGATTTTGTGTTGAGTTTGTTTCAGCACCACCACCAAAAGCATCATAAAGAATTCTTCTCCTACCTATAACCTCAAGTTCATCTATAAATATTATACACCCACCATTTATTTTTGCAATATCTCTTGCCTGACTAAAAAGTTTTCTTACCCTTGATGCTCCAACACCAACAAATATCTCAACGAACTCAGATCCAGCAACTGAAAGAAGTGGAACCCCTGACTCAGTTGCAATTGCTTTTGCAAGCATTGTTTTTCCACAACCCGGTGGTCCTATAAGAAGAACACCTTTAATTATCTTACCGCCAATTTTTTTGACTTTTTTCCTATCCTTTATCAATTGAACAACTTCCCATGCCTCACGCTTTGCCTGTTCAAGTCCTATTATATCTGAAAACCTCACATTTACATTTTCTGCTCTGATTTTAGTTTTTTTAAACTTGGCAAAACCACCGCTATATTGCAAAAAATAAAGGAGACCAACAAATATTACTGTCTGAATAAGCATCCATGGCATTGAAGCCATATTTATACCAATTATATACCGTCTTGTATTTGCCTCCATTGTAGAAAGATAAATTAAAGGAAGAATTATAGAAATGATTATTAGAATTGCAACAGTAATTGCTATCCAATTGCGTTTTATAAAAATTTTTATTTTTTGCCAAAACATTTTTAATCTTTTTGAAGACCGGGCAACACAAAGGCTATAGGTCTGTCCCTGTTTGGTACATATTTTATAACTTCAAGAGATTTTCCGCTTGTACATACAAAATCATAACCTGTTTCACAGTATTGATTTTTAAATTTATCAACGCATACTGCTTGCTTTGGATATTTGCATAGAATTTTTATACCACTTGGATTTGTATGAACTCTTATAGTAACGACATTCCAGACCTGAGTTCTCGTTATCTCAAGTTCAAGCCCGTTATCCTTCAAATTTAAAAATCTTCTAATACCAGGCGAATTAAATCCAATATATTCTGCCACTTTCTCCTTTATTGTCTGTTTGAGAACCGCCTCATCCCAGTTAGTTGCATAGCCACTATATATGTGTGACTCAAGCTGCCATTTTCTTGCAGCATAATATGCAGCAACCTCCATCTTTTGAACTAAAACAAGAAGTGAAAATATTTTTGCAGTAAAATAAAGGATTATTATAAAAACAGGAAAAAGAAGAACAACTTCCGTCATCGCTTGACCAGTCCTTTTTGTTATATTAAAAATTTTTTTCTTCATAACTATGGATAAAGCCTTGTTTGATATTTCGGTGTTGGATTAGGCCAGACACAGTTATTCATATTTGTAAGGTCAGGACACTGAGAAGTAATAAGAGCATGAACACAAGGACTACCCTTATCCTTGCACTCCTGCCAGGCAAATTTTGTAAAATCAACATTGAAATAATTTTTACCAGGATCTACAGGATGATATAGTTCATAACCCCATCCAATCTGTTTTAAAAGAGATGGTTCAACAGTTGCAAGTTGAAATAAACCAGGATCTGGAAACTCAACTGGAGGATCTGGTTTTACAATTTCATAGGGTGGTAATCCCCCAACATAATACTTCGCCCACCAGGTCATTCTCTTAATATAATGAATTTTAACATCACTATTTCTATTCCAAGTTCTAAGCCCTGATCCACTAAGAGCATCCTCACCACAAAGATCCGGATTATCAAGACATTTCTGAGTTGCAGCATTAAGATAGAATGATTTTCTAAAAAAATTCATTTTTTCAGTTAATCTTCTAAAAACCGCAAACTGAGATTCTTCAATTGTGCCAAGTGTAAGATAAACTTGAGCATAAAATTTATAATAGTTAGACGCAGGGTCCCAGAATATATATATCCTTTGAGCCTGTTTTGGAGTAATAAATATTAGTGGATCACTAAAGGTTGGAGTTGGGGAGTTTAATTGTGCCTGTCTTGGCTGTTCCACAAGTTCTGTTGGATTTTCATTATATCTTATCTCCCACCTATCTGCATTATCAAACTGAGATTTATATTCATCAGCATCATGTCCTACTGCATCATTTACATAACTTGGAAATGCTCCAACCTCCCAAAACATTGTATATGGACAAACTTGGCCCCTATCATCAGTTCTTTGAAGATAATCCTGTTGTGATTTACAATCCCATTCTTGTTTAAATATTCTATAAGGAAAAGCTCCATTGATATATGCAGTTCTGTTTAAAAAATGTGTATAGTCCTGCATCTGAATAAATGCAGCAGAGTCTAGGGCAAACTGAGTTCTTATTTTTTCTCTTGAAATCTTTGTTGTCTCATATAAAAGATATATAAATATCAAAAGAGTGGGGATAACAAGAATAGAGGGAAGTAACAATTGTCCTTTTCTTTTTATCGCTTTCATAAAACCTACTGTGGTGTTCCAGCACCAAGAACAAGCCCTACAATTGTAAAAAAGATACCTATTACTTTTTTATGAAAAAGAGCAAAAAACATTATAACAAAACCTGCCGCCATAGCAAGTAAAAGAAGATATTCTATTGTAGTTTGAGCATTTCTTTTTAACTTCATAAGATACACCTTATATTTATGTTATAGCATAAAAAAAATTAATTTCAATATCAATTTTTTTAAAATTTGTTTAAATAATCTTTAAAATCTTTGGTAAAACCCACAAACATCCTTCCATCCACATTCATCACATATACCGGAAAGATCTTCCTTTCTTCTAAAAACTTCATATATTTTTTTTCTAACTTCTTGGTAATCAATTTGAGTATCCTTAGAAATTCCAAGTTTTTTTATAAGATTTTCATCCATATACTCTGGAGGTCTCCCATAAGAGTTATTGCATTTATTTTTAAAAGAATAAGGGCATTTAGCACATATATCATCAATTTGAGCTGTAATAAAAACACTATTAACATTTGAAAGTTGCAAGATAATTTTTTTCATATTTTCTACGAAATCTTTTGAATAACCAAGTCCTTTAAAACCTTCTATACACAAAAGATGATGTGCCCTTATTTTTATCTTATTCATATGGTTGTGCGATCGGGGTGGTCGGATTTGAACCGACGATCTCTTGGTCCCGAACCAAGCGCTTTAGCCAGCTAAGCTACACCCCGAAGAAAATAAATTAAAATCTTCGGGGAGCAGGGAATCGAACCCTGGGCCTCTCGCACCCCAAGCGAGCGCTCTACCACTGAGCCACTCCCCGCAATTTAAATTTAATATAAATATTTTACAAAATATTAACCTGGTTTATTATTTTATTCACAATAACAGAAGGGGCATCAGCTTTATGAAGTTTATAAATATTATTTGCAAGTTTCATAAAAAAAACTTTATTCGAAAACCAAAGGTCAATTATGTTTTTCAACTCTCTCTGATTTTTAGGATACACCGAACAGTGATGTGAAACTAAAAATTTTGCATTTCTTTCTTCCTGGCCTGGAAGCGGTGAGTATATTATAAATGGTTTTTTCATAGATGCTGCTTCAAAAACAGTAATCCCACCTGCCTTTCCTATAACACAATCAGATGCAGCATAATAGATTGCTGGATTTTTTTGATAACTTAAAGGATATATGTTAATTTGTTTTTCTTTTGCAAAGTAATGAAGTTCTCTTTTAAGTGATGAATTTGAGCCACAAAAAACTATAAGATTTATCTTATGTTTTATATAAGTAAAAACCTCAACTATCTCCATGATATTTCCTATTCCTTTGCTTCCACCACTAATTAGAAAAACAGGATAATTATTATTAATTCTAATTTCTCTTTTAACCTTTGATTGATCGTAATTAAGATAAAACTCTTTCCTAAGTGGCATTCCTACTACATAGATATTTTTTTCTTTTATCCCATTTTCAATAAGAGTTTTTAAAGTTTCTTTATGAGGAACAAAATAAAAATCAATATCTTTTGGCCAAAATGAATGAGCATATATATCAGTTATTACAGAAAATCTTTTATTTATTTTTATTGGAAGATTAGTTTTTGAGGTAAGTATTGAAGACAATGCATGTGTTGAAACTATACTTGTTATCCCATTTTTTATAAGAACTTTTGCAATTGAATTCACATAAAAAGAAGGAATTTTTATCTTAAGTTCATGATATGTTTTACTTAAAAAAGTATTATCATAAAGATACTTCCAAAGAAGTGGAGTTTTTTGAATAATCTCAAAGATACCCCCTTACAAACTGAGATGATGCAGGAAGGATATCAGAAAGATTAAATAAATGCGGCTTAACTATATTTGAAGGCATAAACTCAGAAAGTGCCAAAGCAACAGAATAATGTCCACTTGGTTTATAGCCATATATGAATGCCACATTCCTTGGAAAATTTTTTCTAAGTTCCATTAATTAAAGTTTCTGCTGGGGATTGTGTTTTTCAGAAATTATCGATTCAAGAAAATTTTTTGCAATGTCTTTCGCTCCAAGACCAAACGATATTCCAACAGCAAGAGCAAAACCAAGACCAAGCGATGCAAAAAGAATATTTATTGATGATCTTAAAAGCTTTACATCAAATCCAAGTTGTTCTATAACAAGAACACTTGTAAATATAAGAACAACTGTTGATATTATTTTTGAAAAAAGTTTTCCAGTTTTTAAGTTATTTGCAATAGATGCATTGTATACTATATCCTCTATCACCTTTGAAAGTATTATACCAGCAAAACCTATTATGATTGCAGCAACAATTCGTGGAATAAATTTTATAAGAAATGTTTCAAGAATCCTTGTAACAAAATCAAGTTTAAGTGAATTTGCAGCAGAAACAATAAAGATAAGCATTATAATCCAGTAAACAAATATTGAAAGTATTTTTGTTGGCGACTTCCCAAGCCCAATTCTAAAAAGAACTTCATTTAAGCCAATTTTGCTGGTAAATGTATCAAACTTAACTCGTTTCATTATATGTTCAAAAACTGATGTAAGAACCCTTGATATAAAAAATCCTATGAGTATAAAAATAATAGCGGCAATAATATTTGGAAAATAATCAACAATCTTTTCCCATAACTTATAAGTTGGCTCAAAAAGAAAGACAGAAATCTCTCCTACCATAAAAACCTCCACTTTTCCAACTATAATATTCTACAAAATTATAATGTTATTCTTTTATCAACAACTCTTTTTATCTTTCCGGTTCTCTTTATTCTTTCTATCGTATTTGGTTCAACAATCTTTATCAAAGGTGAATCTATAAGTCCCATTTTTATGCTTTCTGCAAAATCCTTGCAGTTTTCAATAATACTTTTTTGAAGTTTATCAATCACATCATCAGTATTTATTTTTCTTCTGTCTTTTTTCTCAACAATTATTTCTATTTGATCTTTTGTTCCTTTTTTTGATATAACAACTTGAAAATTAAAAGAAAGTTCATCTAATTTTCCTATTGCATTTTGAATATCATTTACAAATATATGTGCTCCACCTGCATGAATTCTATCATCACATCTCCCAACTATTTCAAAAACTGGTTCATCTCTTCCGCACTCACATTTTTTAAGTATCCATCTTCCAAGGTCTCCAACTCTATATCTTATAAGTGGCATCTTTCTTTTATTAAAAGATGTAACAACAACTTCCCCAATTTTGCCAGGTTCCACTTCTTTAAAAGTTTGTGGATCAAGGAATTCAATATATTGTGATTGCGTAAAAAGATGATGCATACCTTTATAAAGATATTTACACTGAAATCCTATAACACCTGCATCAGCTGTTGCATAACCTCCCGATTTAACATCACAGTTTTTAAAAACCCTTTTAAAATATAAAATCATCTCATCACCAACATACTCGCCACCGTAAAAAATTCTTTTTATAGGAAGCTTTATATTATTTTTTTCAACAAAGTCCGCAACTTTTAAGAGAAATGATGGGAGTCCTATGATAGTATTAACTTTAAAAAACCTAAGATAATTTACAATTTCTTCAATACTAAGATTGCTTCCTATAGGAACACTTGTTGCTTTTGTATATGCTATTGCTTTTTCAACACTTAGCCAACTTGACCATAGATTTCCACTTACAAAAAGATTTGCAATTATATCTCCCTCACTAAGTCCAGCTGCTTCATAAGCATAGGCAAGTGCTTTTACTATATGCTCATATTCATGTTGTTCATAAAAAACATATTTGGGCTCACCAGTAGAGCCACCACTTGCAAAATATATTCCTCTAACAGCTCTTGATGTAAAAAGATTATAATTTTTAGGTGGTGTGTTTTCATATATATGTTTTTTTTCAAGGAGTGGAAGCTTTTTAAAATCATTAATGCTTTTAATCTCTTTGTTATTTCTATAAAATCTTTTATAAAAAAAACTATTTTTTCTTGCAAAATCTATTAGTTCAATTATTTTATCTTGGGTTTTATTTCTTCCTTCAAGAGAAACCCAGTTTACAAGATTTGATAAAACAAATCTACCATCATGAGGTGCTCCTGTTCTTCCGATGGTCATTTCTCCAAGTTCTGTAAATCTTAAAACACCGGTATTTGCAAACTCATTTAAAATCATCTTTCTTTTTATTATATCACCACCTATTCCAACTGTCTGTAAATAATCATAATAAGGTTTTATCAATTTTTTTATCTGATAAATATCATCAACGGTTTTAATATAAAGAACTCTATTTAATGGTGAAATCCTATATGATGGATTTCTTTCATAGATAATAGTATAGTTTGAGTTTGGAAATGAGGATATCATTTGTGCATTTTCCAAACACATATCAATCCTTGCAAGTTCCCTTGCTTTTGTAATCTCAACTTTTTCATCATCTGAAAGTTTTCCTTGAGGAAATTTTTTTGAAAACTTTTTTAAAGCTTTTTCCAAAGATAACATAAGATTTTTAACAATTTTTTCTCTATTTTCTTTCTTGCAAACTACATATAAATCGTGCATATTTGAACATGCTGACTGATCCCACATAGCACAATCAACTGCAATTTTTTTAGCAACATCATCATAACCATTTCTTTCAATATAATCCTCAAAAAGAATTCCAAAACTCGTCTTTGGTCCAAAAGAAAGAACATCTGTATTTATACCAGCCATTTTTCTATAACTATCAACAGCATCATACCCACCCCAAACCATAATAGTATTTACATTTTTTGCAAAAACCTCCTCAATATTTCTCTTCCCACTCTGCCAATAAAGTATTGCAAATGACTTTGCAACTACACCTTTTTTATCAACATCCTTTACAGCCTTTGCAAAAACACTCATAAAATTTGAACCACTTGAAGAAACTTTAACTATATTTACATTTTTCGTTATCATCCCACATACAAGAGAATCAAGAATACCTAAAAAAACATTTCCAGCCCCTATATGAAGAACTACACCTTTTGGATATGCCCTAATATATCCATCATAATTATATCTTTCCATAGGATTGTCAAGCGAATATGGATAGAAAACTTCAAGAGAAAGTCTTTTATAAAGTTCTTTTTTATTTAATATCTCCCCAACAAGTTTAAATGTCTCATCAATCATTGGTTTTGAAAATTTAACTTTAGAAACAACATCTTCAAAAGCAGTTTTATAATATATCGAATTTTTATCCATAAATAATTTTCCAACCTTATCAAGAACATCTATAATATACTCATAACTTTGATTATAAACTTCATTTTTTAAACTATGAGCTTTTTCAACAATATCAAGTGCTTGTTTGTCAAGAATTATATCATTATCAGTTTCAATTGAAAAAATATAATTTTTAAATACCTTCATAAAAACCTCACTTATTTAAGCATTTCTGCTGCTGTTATAGCACAACCCTTAAGTTTTTTAACCCCTGCTCTTCCAAGTATTTCAAGAACAGGTCCTTCTATTCCACAATCACATCCCTCTCTAACTATTCCCCAGTCAGATGAAAGAAGTGAAAAAGATGGATATGAACTTAGATATGGAGTCATAAATTGTAAAAGTCCTTTTTTATTATAACCAAGATTCTTGAAACTTATTGGATCTCTTACAATAACTTTTCCATAAATTGGAATATGAAAATTTCCTAATTTGCAATCAACATAAGCAACACCATGTTCAACCATACCAAAAAGGTCTCTAACATTTTCAACAGGTATTGAAAGATTATCTGCAAGAATTTTTCTATATATCTTTTTATCTATTGCTTCATCTTGAAGTGTTTTCCATCCACCACCAGTTATAACAAAAGATGATGGATTTAAAATAGGATATCTGCCAAATTTTTTCTTATACTCCTCTGTAGTTTTTAAAGCAAAAGCAGGAAAACCTATCAATCTAACTGGAACTTTTTTTTCTTCATATTCTTTAAGAATATTTATACATCCTTCAACATCAAAGTAAAACTCTTTTTTAATTTCATTCCATTTAAAAGCATAATAAACACTTCCACCTTCTTTTGTAAAAGATGTTAAAAGTTTATCGGTCCATGCAGTTCCAACATCACCTGCTACATTTGGATCATATGTGAAACATATATAATGATACGAATTATTCATATCCACACACCCAAGTGCATCAAAAATTTTAAAACTCATTCTTCTAACTCTCAAAAGCGAAGACAAATCCAAGCATATCTTAGATGCTTTCCCTGATGTTCCACTTGATTTAAGTTCAAGAACTATCTCACTTTTCTTTAATGTCAAAAGATCTCTTTCCTTAAAACCATTAACAAAAACAAAAGGAATTTTTTCAAGATCGCCATATTTTTTTATATCAGAAGGTTTAAATCCAAGAATATCATAATATCTTTTTAAAAAGAATGATTTTTTATACTGATACTCAGCGATATACTTCATTGCTTTTGTAAAACTTTCAAGTGCTTTTTTTGAGTAATCAAAAGCATCAAAGTTTTCTATGAAACTATCTGCTGGATCATTTATTTTTATTGGCATTGATGGATGAGGAAGATTTTTTTCTATATCAAGCTCTTTCATTTAAAAACCACCTCCACATAATTTTCTCTCCATAACTTTAAATACTCCTTTAAAAACTCCCTATATATTGATGATAGTTTAACATTTCTAAAATCAAGAACATCAAAAGTTCTTGAAAAAACTATGCAATCATACCTTACTCCATTCTCATATTTTCCTGCCACAAAATATCCTGAAGGTATAAACCTTGCATCTATTGCTGCTCTTTGTAATTGGGGAGTATAAGCATCAAAAAGTATTTCAAGATAAGCCATATCAAGATCTCTCATTTTTTTAGCTACACTTTCAAGAATCACACTTGGATCAAGATTAGTAAATCCACCAACAAAAACGCTATATTTATCTTTTGAATTGTAGGTAAGATAAATCTCAGTTTTACCATCAGGTGTTATTAAAAGCATATTTGGTTCATGAAACGGCATAAATGTATTTTTAAGCCATCCTTTATTTTTTACCTTTGAAAATCTTCTTTTTATAAAAATTGGAGCAGTTATAACCTCAAAATCTACTATTGGAATTTTTATACTATGATCGGAGTATTGTCTTTTTACATCTTTTATTTTTGCTTGTTCAAGTTTTATTTGTTTTAAAACAAGGTTATAAAATGGAAGTATTTCTGGGATAATAATAGGTTCTTTTTTTCTTTTTTTAAGAGCATTTTCAGTAAGATAAACTGTAAAACAATGTGTTTCATTCTCTTTTACCTTGTGAGTGTTTGGAAATATTCCAAGTTTTATAAAACCAAGACTTTCTGTTAGTTTTTGTGGAGCATATGATGTTGTTCTTGTAGTAGCATATATAACATCAACTAAATCTTGATTTTGCGTTATATCATCAAGTATTAATTTCATCATTATATATGCAATATCGTTTTTTCTAAACTCTTCGCTTACAACAGCACCAAATGCTTTTGAAATTCTATTTTTAAGATCAAGAGAATATACAAGGCTTGCTATTATCTTTGAGTTATAATCTCCAACAAGCCAATAATAATCATCATTCTCTATGGCTTGTTTCATCTTTTCTGGATCTGTAATTATTGGAACAGAATATGAAGAGCCATAGACCTCTGTATATAAAACCTGAATTCTTCTTGCATCAATCAATCTCGCAGGCCTTATAAGAACATCACCTTTTCCCGGAATATTTATTTTTGTTGTAAGATATTTTACCGCCATATTAACCCCTTTTAAATAATCCCTATAAAATTATTTTATCATTTTTTATCTTTGATAATTTTAAAAAGAAGTTCTTCAAAAAACAAATCAGTATCAATAAAATCTATATAATTGTTAACATTAAAACAAAAAGAATAAATTATCCCATCATTTTTTAAGTATCCAACATAACTTCTAACCCCATTTAACGAACCTGATTTTATTCTTGTATTAAGATTATATTTTAACCCAAATTTTTTTATATGCCCCTTTGCATCTTCATCACCCGGATAGATAAGCGACTCATAAAACTCATTATAATAATATCTATTTTTTGCAAATTCTAGAAGTTTTATAAAACCATCACAACTAAAAAGATTTCTTCTTGAAAGTCCACTTCCATCTACTATTTTAAATCTATTTATTCCCTTTTCTTTTAAAAAATCTCCAAGTTCTTTTAGATTTTCATTAAGCCCATATACTCCTTTTTTTAAAAGCGAATACCTAAGTAATGACTCTGCATAGAAATTAAAGCTCTTTTTATTCATAACCTTTATTATTTGTGAAAGTGAGGGTGAATAATAAGTTTTTAAAACATTTAATTTTTTATTTAATGGTTGATAAATAACATCATTATTTTCAATAATTATATTTTTTGATTTTAAAAACTCAACCAAAATTTTTAAAAATGTTTCTAATGGATTTGGAAGTGAACCTTTAACAATATATGCTGATGTGGTTATACCTAAACTCCCTCTAATAACCGCATTTTCACAATATGGATTTGAAAATATATAAGAATTATCCCCAGTTTTAGGTAAATCACCAACAACATAATTTTTTATTTTTAAACCAGGATCTGGATAAATCTTTATTATATCCGTTTTTTCACCAACTCCATAAGTTTTAAAATAAATAGAATATTGATTATCGTTTATTGAAAAAGCGCTTACCCTTGCTGCATAGTAATTTCCAATATCCTGCCACTCCCAGGAAGATTCAGGATAATCATCAAGAAGTGACGTATCAATAATGAGATTTTTTATCCTGTTAATTTTTTTACTCTCGATAAGATCATAAATATCATTTAAAACACCATCAATACTTGAATTAAAATTTGAACTCCCAAGTGTCATATCACCATATCCTTTTATAACAAAAAACTCCACAGTATTGTTTTTAACATCATCGCTCATTATTTCAGTTTTAAATTTGAAATCTTTACCAAGTTTTTCAAATGAATAAATTGAGGTAACAATTTTTAGAGAGCTTGCTGGAATAAGCAACTTCTCTGAATTACACCTAACAATATCTTTTTTTCCATCAGAAATTTTTAATGACCAAATTGCATCTGAAAAACTTTGAGATATTTTATCGCAGTAATTAGAATAAAGATTTACAATAAAAAAGATTAAAAATTTTATAATCATTTTTTTGCTCTTGGATGATACTTATTATAAACCTTTTTTAAATGCTCAATTGATAGATGTGTATATATCTGAGTTGTTGATAAATCTGAGTGTCCAAGCATTTGCGAAACACCTCTTATATCACAACCATGATTTAAAAGATGTGTAGCAAATGAATGTCTAAGCATATGCGGTTTTATTTTTCTTGTAAATCTTGCTCTTTTTGCCATTTTTAAAAGAATTAAAAAAACAGATGTTGAAGAAATTCTTTTTCCATCTTTATTTACAAAAAGCGGTGATGATGCAACAACATCTGGTCTTGTATCAAGATATTTTTTTATTGCCTTTAAAGCATTTTCTCCAACAGGAACTATTCTTTCCTTTCTACCTTTACCATAAACTCTAACAAACCCAGATATAAAATCCACATCACCAACATTTAATCCAACTGCTTCACTTCTTCTAAGCCCACTCGAATAAAGAAGCATCAATAAAGCATAATCTCTAAATGCAAATTTATAATTAGGTTCTTTTGATAACACCTTATCAGGGGTATTTGCATCAATTAAAACTTCAACTTCTTCTTCAGTAAGAAAATATGGTAGCGTTTGCTCTTTTTTGGGAATATTTATAACATCAAAAGGATTTAATTTAATGATTTTATTTTCATAAAGATAGTTTATAAAACTTCTAACAGCAGATATTTTCCTTATTATACTGTTTTTATTAAGATTTTTAGTTGCTAAATATGAAAGATATCTTCTAATTAAAATGACATCAATTAGATCTACTTTATCTACTCCATTTTTTTTTGAAAAATCTATAAACTCATTTAAATCTATGCGATATGCTTTTTCAGTATGTTTTGAAAAGCCAAGTTGAGTTTTTCCGTACACAATAAATCTTTCAAGTGCTGCTTCCATTCTTATTTATTATCTCTTGTGCTTCTTTTTCTGAGATCTGAATTACATTTCTACATCTTGGAAAGTTAGAGCATCCAAGAAAATAGTTTTTTGGTCCCTTTCTTAAAACCATATAACCATCTTTGCATTTATCACATTTTATTGTTGTTTTTATTCCTTTAAATTTTGTTTGATTATTTGAATCAAGGTTTATTTTCCCCTTACATTTAGGAAATTTACTACACAAAAGGTATTTTCCATATCTGCTTTCTTTTAAAATCATATTTGACCCACACAAAGGGCATCTTTCTTGGGTCATTGTTCCTTTTTCTTTTTTCATATTTATCATTGCTTGATCAAGCTCTAACTTAAACTTATTGTAAAAATTCTTAAGAAGTGTTATCCAATCAAGATTTGCATCAGCAATATCATCAAGTTTGTCCTCTATAGTTGCTGTATAATTCAAACTCATAATATCAGGGAAAAATTCTATAAGTTTTTCAGTAACTTTTTTTCCCAACTCCGTTATCACAAGTTTTTTTCCTTTATCACGCTTTACATAACCTCGTTTAATTATTGTAGATATAATTGTTGCATAAGTAGACGGTCTTCCTATGCCATGATTTTCAAGCGTTTTTATTAAACTTGCCTCATTATAATTTGGTGGCGGAGTAGTTGTATGCGAATTTATATTTAAATCAATAAGATTTATCTCATCCCCTTCCTTTAATGGAGGAAGAATATTTTTTTCCTCTTCATCATCTTTTTTATCATCTTCATCTTGATATACGCGAAGATATCCATCAAATTTTAGGGTCCTTCCACCTGTTTTAAAAACTGCTTTATTTGTCTCATCAACTATTTCCACACTTAATTGATCAAAAACAGCACTTTCCATCTGACTTGCAATAAATTTTTTCCATATAAGATCATAAAGTTTATACTCATCTTCAGTAAGATATTTTTTTATTGATTCAGGGATTAGATTTACATCTGTTGGGTGAATTGCTTCATGTGCTTCCTGTGCCCCTTTTACCTTTTTAGTATAAATGTTTGGTGTTTTAGGTCTATAATCTTTACCATAGTTTTTTTCTATAAAATCAAGCGCCTGTTTTTGGATAGCATCATTTACATTGTATGAGTCAGTTCTCATATAAGTAATTAAACCTTGCATCTTTCCATCAATACTTACACCTTCATATAATTTTTGTGCTATCTTCATAGTTCTTTCAGGTGTAAAACCTAATTTATTGTATGCTTCTTGTTGAAGAGAGCTTGTTATAAATGGTGGTTTTGGTTTTGATATAGATGTTTTTTTCTCAACTTTTGAAACTTTGAATTTTTTATTTAAAAGATAATTTATACATGCAGTTGCTTTTTCTTTTGTATCAAATATTGATGATCTAAACTTATAATCCTCTGCAAAAAGTTTAAGCGTTGTATATTTTTCGACATTTTCATTTTCCCACTTAAACATTTTTGCATCAAAACTTTGTTCATCTTTTTTAAATTTTCCAGAAATTGTGTAATAATCTTTTACCTCAAATGCCTTTATTTCTTTATCTCTTTCATATATTATTCTTACAGCAACAGACTGAACCCTTCCAGCACTAAGCCCACTTCCAATTTTTTGCCATAAAAGTGGAGAAATCTTATAACCTACAATTCTATCAAGAATTCTTCTTGCTTGCTGAGCATTTACTAAATTTAAATCTATCTTTCTTGGCGATTTAAGAGCTTCAAGAATTGCATTTTTTGTAATTTCATGAAATGTTATTCTTTTAAATTTATCAGGATTTATATTTTTCAAAACCTGTGTTATATGCCAGCTAATTGCTTCTCCTTCTCTATCAGGGTCAGTTGCAAGATATATATTATCACAAGATGATGCAACTCTATTAAGTTCTGCAATAATTTTTTTAGCCCTATCTATAACAACATATTTTGGTTCAAAATTATTTTCTATATCCACACCAATCTCTTTTTCTGGCAAATCCCTTATATGTCCGAAAGAACTTCTTATAATAAAATTTGACGAAAGAAATCTGGATATCGTCTTTTGTTTTGTTGGTGACTCAACTATAACAAGATTTTTCATAACATAACTATTTTATAATTTTTTAATCACAAAAAATCCAATTCGCATTAGCCAAAAACTTTTGTCCCCGAAGATAATCTGGATAGGTCAAAAGTATGTCCCTGAATAAAAGATTTCAATTGTTTAAAAATCCCCTATAATTCCTGCTTTTTAACCCAAACTCACTAATTTTTAGGGAATAACTATAAAATTTTAAAAAAAAAGTAATTAAAAAATAAACAAAATTTATTTTAATGTTTATACCCTATTAGGGTATAAGTAAAAATGTGTGTAATTTAACTTATTTTTAGTGAAAAAAGAAAGATTTTTAAAATCC
>Ga0080004_1219248_pt1 | contig 36400 bp, 42 predicted proteins | sample WasSprMetagenome_FD_69207 | JGI IMG/M metagenome (GOLD analysis project Ga0080004, IMG submission 69207) | Sulfidic aquatic microbial communities from Washburn Spring, Yellowstone National Park, USA - WS (SPADES assembly) (version 2) | ecosystem: Environmental > Aquatic > Thermal springs > Hot...
CGGTCTCGTCGTACCAAAACATACGGTCTGCGATCCGGAGGTTGACAAACCCACTGGGAATCGTCGCTCCACCACCCAGGAAGTTTCCGAGCCCGCGCCCCACCTGCTTGTTCATCCCCGGATAGCCGTACCACTCCAGGTTCGGAGCAGTGCAACACTGGCCCAGCTCCCGCTTGAACGTGGCAGGACCATCCTCCGGCCAACCTGTGTACTTTTTCAGGAAGGCGCTCAGAGCATCAAACGCCTCCTGGATGACGGGCTTCAGATCCTCGACCTTCGGGGGATTCTTGTCCAGCTTCCGCACCAGCCGCATCATCATGGCCGCAGCCTCGGCCCGGGTCGCCTTCTCCTCGGGCCGGAAGGTCATGTCTGGATACCCGCGCACGATCCCCAGCCCCGTGGCCACGCTGATCTCCCGGAAATACCGATGGTCCGGCGGCACATCCAGGAATGCAGCCTGAGTCCCGGGGTCCTCGATCCCCTCCGCCAGGGCGGCACGAGCCACCCAGGCCGCAATCTCGACCCGCGTGATCGGAGCGCCCGGCTCCAGCTTCCCGCCGTACTCCGCCGGCACCACCACACCCCGCGACACCAGGGCACCAACATACGGCCCGAACCAGTCCTCCGCCTTCACGTCGGAGAACCCCTCCACCGGACCGGAGTAGCCCTCAAGGCCCAAAACCCGCGCCAGGGCGGTCGCAAATTCCGCCCGCGTGATCTCGCCGCCGGGACGAAACTCGGGGCCCTTCGGGCGTGTCCACTGCTTGCCCAGCCAGGTAAACGTGTGCGTCCCCGTGGGGTACCCCAAGAACACTTCAAACGAGATGGCATCGTTTATGTCCTGGGCGGCCCAGCGGAATGCACCGTCCTCCTTTTGCCACAGGTCACAGTCAATCATCGCCTCCGGGTTGAACGCGAGCGCGGAACGCGGAAGCGCAACAAATACGGCCAGGATGGCCGCGCAAAAGACAACAAGCCTCTTCAGCAACTGTCACACCTCCCGCTAGATTCTTCGGCTGCACAACACAGAGCCCGCAACTCCCTGTGAGACTGTCACCTCCTCCAAGTTGAATCAGCGGCCCCATCGGGCCCGCGACCTACGCCAAAGATCTCGAACTCGATCAACCACCCGGAGCAGCACTCCGGGGTAAAAGTTCCACCCGAAGTGGGTTCAACCTCAGCTCGAACCCGGCCACACACCTCAGTGCAACATCAATCAGCACCCCATTCTTCACCTGGCCCCACGCAACCGACACATCCCGCGGCGAAACCACGTCCCGCCTGGCACCCATGTACTCCAGACACTCCCCAGCCGAAAGCTCCCCGAAAAACCACAGCAACACTGGATCCGAACACAACGGAAATCGGCCGCAAGCACCAAGAATTTGCTCCAGCAAAGGCCGGAGGTCCAATCCCGCCCTCAACAAACCGCGGAGTACCACTGCCGCCCGGTACCCCTCCCGGAGGGCATCCGCCACTTTGTCCTCCGGCCAACCCGCGAGGTGTGAGACCCGTTGGGCAAGGACGTCAAGCAACGTCGGCGAGACCTCGACAACGCCGTCTTCCATCCACCAAAGAGAACCAGGCACCGAAGCCAGCCCCAGGGCCGCAACCAGTTCTTCCCTGCACAGGCCAGCCGCCGCTCCCGCAAGCTCGAACAGCCGTCCGGGCCGCAAAGGTCCCGGCAGCACCACCATCACCTCCCGTGTTTCTCCCGGACCGGCAAACCGCACCCGGACTGGCAGAGCTGCCTGCACCGGAGCAGGCCGATCCTGCTTCCTACCCTGATTCCCAGCCGGTCGGCCTCTCCAGCCTCCACTTCAACAACTCCCCACGTTCCGGCAGGGCCCCTGACAATGCCCCACGGGTCCAGCCTGGCCACGGCCAGCACAGCACCCGTCCGGTCAACAAACACGCAGTCAAGCGGCCTGCCCACGAAAAAGCCATGCACCGCCCGGCACCGCGGGATGAGGAGGCCCCGCCCAGAACGGAGCCTCCTCCCGATCAAACCCCGCAGCCGCTCCCAGAAACCGAGCGCGCACTTCAGTTCAATAGCGACTATCTCAGCACCTTCGCCAGATCGGCCAGGAACACGACAACTACCAGCACCCCCAGCAGTACCGCCCCGCACAATTCCGCCCTCCTCCTGGCTGCCACACTCACCCTGCCGCCCATAAACTCCAGCAGCAGCCTGCCGCCGTCAAGAGGAACGACCGGCAGCAGGTTGAACACGGCCAGCCCGGCCGAGACGCAGGCAAACACCAGAAGCCCGGTACCCGGTGCCCCACCCATCTCGGACACCATCTTGGCCAGGCCGACGGGCCCGACCAACTCACCCGGCCCTCCGGCAAGCACCGCAACCGTCGCCCCCAACACCCTCGCCGTTCCACCCAGAGCAAACCACACCATCCACCAACCCGGCCTGCCCATCCATGTCCAGCCCAGCAGGGCAAGCGCCACCACGCAACCTGCGACGTTTCCCATCGGCCCTGCGAGGAGCAACATGACTCTCTTCCACAGGGGTGCGGCCGCGAAGCTCTCATCATCGACGTCCACGCCGGCCCCTACGGGCAGTGCCCGCAAGCTCACAGCCACGCCGCCAACCCTGCCGGACAGGAGCCGCGGGCCAAGGCCTACCAGCACCTCTCGCACCTTGACGCCGAGCAGAGTGGCCGCCAGCCCGTGCCCCGCCTCATGGCACACCAGGCAGCCCAGGATCACGAAAAACACGAGCCAACCCGCAGACAACACGCTACCCTCCTCGCACGTTTCCTCCGCCCCAGGGTTCCCGGCCGGCCGCCGGGACCCATCAAGAAAGAATGAGGGACTGCCGCGCAGCCCCTCAGCTCGGGACGGGACCTGGTCTCTGCGGGTCAGTCCGACCGCCGGCTCAGCGCAAGCATCCTCAGGAACTGCGTCGCCGCCACCGCCAGGGCAGCCACGTAAGTCAGGGCGGCAGCACGCAGCACCGCCTTCACCCCGGCCTCCTCGCCCGGCGCAAGCAACCCCGAGTCTTTCAGGGCCTCAAGGGCCCGGCGGCTGGCGTCAAACTCTACCGGCAGCGTCACCGCTGTAAACGCCACCGCTCCGAAAAAGAGCAGGAGGCCCAGGTCAACCAGACCCCTCCAGCCAATCAGCATCCCGAGCAGGAATAGAGGCACCGCAGCCTGCGAGCCCAGCCCCGCCACCGGAGCCAAGCGGGCCCTCAGAACAAAGGGCCCGTACCCGAGCATGTGCTGCACTGCGTGCCCAGCTTCGTGCGCCGCCACCCCGAGGGCACCCAGCGAACTCCCGGCGTACACCTCCGGGCTCAACCTGAGCGCCATGGCCCGCGGGTCATAGTGGTCGGTGAGAAAACCACCCACACGCTCCACCCGGACAAAGCGCAGTCCGGCCAGCGACAACACTTCACGGGCGGCTTCCGATCCTGTCACTCCCGCCCGACAGGGCACTGCGAAGAACCGCCTGGCCGTACTTACCACCGCATACTGCGCATAGAGCGCAAAAACAAAAGCTCCCAACGCCAACAGCTCAACAAGGCCCACAGCAACCCCTCCCAGGAAAGGGCGCAGCCCGCCCCCTGCGCCTTTTCTTTCTTTGTTATCGGACAAGCGAGTAAACCAACTCCCACACCTCACCCTTTTCCCGCACGTCGCCGCTCTTTTCCTCCCAGATCGGAGGAGGCATTTCAGCCTCGATCACTTCCGGTATCCCGTACGCGTTTGCCACTTTCGCCACGTTGTAAGACTCCCATGCTGCTCCCGCCCAGGCAGCCCCTAGCAACAGAACGGGAGGTACTGCTTCCGCTACAGCCAGCCCTGCACCAACCGCTGAAGCAACTCCACCCGCCATGGTCTCCACACCGGAGCCGATGAACGCCCAGGGATAAAGCCCCTTGAGGCTCCCGAACGCCTGCACGTCGCCACCCTCAAACCGCACCGCCTTCTTCTTTGCCGCCGTGAGCAACTCAGCCGCGGCAATCCCCAACCCGCCCGCCAGAATCGGGATCCACCACGGCCCCGGAATCAGCATTGCCGCGGCAAGCCCCACCAGCCCAAACACCCCCAGATCCATCTTGACATGCTGCCAGACCAGTACCGCCGGAAACACCACCTGGTTGAGAAACGCCCTTTCCTTCTTGTCGTACTTGTCGTAGATCCCCTGCGCCTTCCAGAACTCATACAGCTTCACGGGATCAGAAAGGTTTTCCATGCCCCCGCGCAGCCCCGTGGCCAAAGCCCGCTCGATGTCCTGGAACCCTTTCCAGAACAGCCTGAAGTTGGACACCGCCAGCGAAGCCATCTTCAGAAAGCCACCCGCTTCCTGCATGGATTCCTGGAACGTCCTGGGCGGCATGGAGACCATGATCTGCTGGTACCCGGGTTTTTTGAACCGTTCGGTCCAGCTCTGCACCTCGTACCTGGGTACCACGATGCGCTTTTGACCGGGCTGCAGGGCCTCGATAAACCTGACGTACCCGTACGGCCCGGTCTCAAGCACCCTCACGTCCCTGGACACGGCCTGTCCGGCTGCCTGGATCCTGGCGCCTGCTCCGAACAACAGCAGGCAGGCCAGAAAAGCTGCAAGCGCCTTTTTCATGTCACGACCACCCCCTTTCCGCGCTCCGCTCAAAAAAAAAGCCCGGGTTTCCCCGGGCTTCTCACATCTGCCGCAGGGCCGGCGCCAGGAAGGCGGCACTCCTACGGCCGCCTTCCTGGAAAAGCAGGACACCAACAATCGCACGTGTGAGACGACTACTGGCCCGATTTGCTTTCAGAAGCCAACGTGATAAACAGCGCGTCCGCTTCAACCACCTGCGTTCCAGTCAGCGCGAACCCGAAAGCGGTTCCGCCGCAGTCGCGCCTCACCACACGCACCGGCCGATTGGCATATGCCACACCAACCCCGACGTGTTCATATTCCTTGCCGAGAACCGCACGGCGGTGCGCAGGGCTGCTTAGCCACGCGTCGACCAGTTTATCGGCCAGCGTATCCACACCGCCAAGCATCGTACTCGAACCCGCGCTGATTTCCGTCCCAGCTGTGTACTGAAGGCCGGCTTTATCGTACATGTCCGTGCAAAGACCGTACCGCTTTGACATGTGGCTGAACTCCCCTGTTTCCAGCACCTCGCGCGCCTTGAGCCGGGCCATCTTCGCGACGGGTTCGAACCACGCCAGTTCCGGCAAGCCGTGCGCCTTTCGCGCTTCGTTTATGGCTTCAAACACAGCTTTTTCAATTGCCCGCGCTTTTTCGTCGTCCGTCATAACCCGTAGATCTTCGCCCTGTTTTTCACTATTCCCGGGCACCTTCGGCACAACGCCCGGTGCCTGATGAATCGGCCCCTTCTTGTTCACTGATCCTGCCGCACCCGCTAGCTGTGTCGCCTTCGCATCAACCTTCGCGCTCTTTGCTAACTTCGTCGGCTCGGCCTGGCCAGAGAAGAGGTCAGTTGCAGCCACCTTTCGCGTTCCCTGCAGCGTATGGCTGGGGGTGGCTGCCATCAGACCGCCCCCAGCCACGCACAAAAACACCAGCACACCAAACAGCTTCCTCAGCAGGTTCATAACCAAACCAACCTCCCTCAGCGGCACAGAGAGTAAATCAGCTCCCAGGTTTTCTTTTCCGGCCGACTCGCTGACGGACCATCGTCCCATACCGCCGGAGGCACCGATGTCTCAACCAATTCCGGGATGCCGTAGGCGTTGTACGTGGCCAGAATGTTGTGCTCCTGCTGCGCCGTCAGGTACCCGCCCACCAACCCGCCTACACCCGCCAAGGCACCCCCGGCAATCCCGAACAGCTCAAGCGTCGGCAGCAGACCGTTGGTGCTGACTTGGACGGCCAACCTGTGCGTCTTCCCCGTCTCCGTCTCCTCCACCCCCGACTCCACCCGGGCAACCAGCGCGCTGATGTCAGCACCCTTCTCCCGCACGGCCTCACCCTTGAAGTGAGAGACCAGGCCCACCACCGCAATACCCAGAACAGCACCGCTCAGGGCAAGCACGACCGGCCCCAGACTCAGTCCCAGCAGGGTAGCCAAACCGAACGCCGCACCCACCCCGGTCAGGCCTCCCGCCAGGCCGCCCAGAGTCCACTGCGCTGCCGCCACCGCCGGCATCACCACCTGGTTCAGGAACGCCCTCTCGCCCGGAGTATACTTGTCGTAAATCCCCTTCTCCTTCCAGAACTCGTACAGCTTCTGCGGGTCGTTTAGATTCGCCATGCCCTTTCCGATGAAGTTCGCACTCTCGTTCACCGCGTGCCAGATGTCCCGGAACCCCCGGATGAACAAACTCCAGTTGCCCGTGGCCATCGAGACCATCCGCAGCAGGCCACCCGCCTCCCGGTAGGAGTCCATTATCCCCCGCGGGGGTTCGGTCAGCCTGATCGCCATGTATCCGTTCCGGAACTGCGTATACTCCTTCCAGGAAGCATACTCGTACGACGGCACCACCCAGTACCGCTTCCCCTTTTCCGAAGGAGAAAGTACCTCGATCCACCGTACGTACCCGAACGGGCCCGTCTTGATCACCCGGACGTTTCTCTCCTGCACCGCTCCTACGCCCGCCGCGGCAACAACAGGCCGGACGCAGAGAAGCACGCAGAGGAGAACCGCTACTGCGGCCAACCGTTTCGTACGCAACCAAATCACCTCCTTTCTGTGCCCTACTCAACAAAAGGCCCGGGTTTTCCCCGGGCCTCCTCACCAGCTCAGGATGAACCTGAGCCCTGTTATGGTCCCGCCGTCCCTGCCTTCGACTTTGCAGAAGGCGGGGACAGCTTTGAGATCGATGCCCTCCGGGGCCAAAAGCCCCCTTGCCGCCGCGATGGCCTTCGCCGCACAGTGCACTGCAGTGGCCCCCACGGCCTGCAGCACCACCTGCCCGCCGCCTGTCGCGGCCGCCTTCCTCACCGCGACGGCCACCGACTTCGACAGCCTCTTCGTCCCCGTCTTGGCCGAGACCTTCAGGACCTCCAATTTCTCCTACCTCCCCTCGAGCTTCACTTCGGCTTCCTGGTCCCTCACGGTCACCACCATAAAGTCCGGTTGCCCCAGCAGGGCGCCGAGGAGCATCGTCTTTACGCCCATCCTCGCCACCCGCACGGCGTACCGGACCTTCTTGCCTTCTACCTGCACCTCGTCATCCTCTATCCACGGCCACCCCGCGCCAGCTTCCTCTTCCCTCTGCCACACCAACGCATTCCGCCACATCACCTCCTGTGCCGCACTGGCCGCCCGGCTCCAGTCAAGGTCGAGCCAGGCGTCCTTCACCTCTTTCTCATAGGCCGCCACGTACCTGACGTCCCACCCCTTGAGCTCCTTCCTGCGTACCCACTCTCCGGCTACCGGGTCCCACTCCTCCACCGTCCGGTAGCGGGCCTTCTTCTCGATGGTTTGCTCCGGGTCCGGCAGGGCTGAACCGACCGGGAAGAACTCCTCCTTCACCACGGGCCTGACCTCAAACTCAAAAACCGGCCTCGACTCCTGCACCGCCGCGAGGGCCGCCGCGTCCGCCGCCGCCTGCAGCTTCGCCCGGGCCACGTGGAGCACTCCCACGTCCACCACCAGCACGAGAAGCAGGGCGGCCACCGACACCAGGCACGCCGCCCAGACCAACACCTGCCCGCGCTCTTCCCGAACCAGCCGCATCCGCCTCACCTCGGCTCGATCCTGAACACGGCAGCTGACGACAGGGTCACGGCGCTTGGCATGGCCTTGCCCCCGAGCAGCCGGAAGACGCCCGGGACCAGCACGGGCTGGTCATAGGACACCGTGACGGTGACGTACCCTCCCGACGGGCTCACGTCGACCCGGCACTTGCCCGTGTATGCCAGCACCGAGTCCCGCAGGTTCTTCTCCGCCACCTGCCGGGCGCGGTCCGCGTCCTGGTACACCGCGTACGCCCTGGCCCCTTCCCTCGCCGCCGACGTCAGCGCCGCCTTGGTGCTCAGCATGCACGCGAAGTCGACCATGACGAGGAGCAGGAACACGAGGACGGGCAGCACCAGCGCCGCCTCTATCAGCCCCTGCCCCCGCCTTCTCCGCCCGAACACTCCCGTCACCTCCTCTCACCACCACCGGCCTGCCGCCGCCAGCACTCCCCCCAGCGCCAGGAATGGCGCGTAGGGAACTTTCTTCCCCGCCGCGGGCAGGGCGGGCTTCCCTCCCCCGGCAGCCACAATCAGGGCAGCAATCAGGTCTCTGAGCCTCCCGGAGCCCAGGGCAAGAACCGCTCCAATGCCCCCTGCTGCCGACCCGTAGAGGAACGCAAGCAGGACGTCCCGCGGGCCGAGCAGCGCGCCGAGCGCCGCAAGCAGCTTGCAGTCCCCGCCCCCGACCCACCCCCGGGCGGCCGGGAGAAAGAGCAACCCGAAGCCGGCAAGGGCCCCGAGCGCCGCTTTCATCAGCCCACGCCACCCGCCCATGACCGCCTGCAGGGCAAGGCCGCCGAGTGCTCCCACCAGGACCACCCAGTTGGGCACCCTGCCTGCCCTGAGGTCGAACGCCGCTGCCGCCGCGCCCACCGCAACCACACCTGCGAAAACGGCCCGCTCCACCGCCCGCACCTCCCCGAAAAAAGAAAAAGCCCGGGTTTCCCCGGGCCCGAAAATCACTGCGGCTGCGCGTTGGTGATCTGGTTCTTGATGTAGTCCAGCTTGTCACGGATCGAAACCCCGAGCCTGGACAGCGCAAGCAGCGCCGCGACCGCCACCATGGCGGCGATCAGGGCATACTCCGCCAGCGACTGCCCGGACTCGTCGCGCAGCACCCTCCGGAGCGCACCCACGGCTTTCACCTCCTTTCTCTCCGGTCCGCCGCAGCTCATTGAGGCTGCGCGTTCGTGATCTGGTCCTTGATGTAGTCCAGCTTGTCGCGGATCGATCCGCCCAGTCTCGACAGCGCAAGGAGCGCGGCAATGGCGACCATCGCCGCGATCAGGGCGTACTCCGCCAGCGACTGGCCGGACTCATCCCGCAGGATCTTCCGGAGCACTCTCCTCACCTCCTTTACAGGCCGAACACCCTGGACAGGTTGAGCAGCGCCGGGCCCAGCAGCAGTACCAGCATGGGCAGGAACATGAACGCCATGACAGGGAGCAGCATCTTGACGGAGGCCTTCTGGGCGAACTCAGCTGCCCTCATGCGCCTCACCCTCCGTATCTCCCTGCTCTGGTCCCTCAGCACCTGGGCCACAGGCGTGCCCGTCTTCTCCGCCTCCACCAGGGCCGTCACGAGAAGCTTCAATTCCTCAGAGGCCACCTGCCTTGCCATGGCCGCAAACGCCTCCTGCCTGGGCCGCCCGAACTCGACCTCCCTCACTGCGTGGGTGAAGAGCTCGGAAAGCAACCCGGGCATTTTCTCCGCCACCCTCCTCACCGCTTCGCCCAGGGCCAGCCCCGCCTCGCAGCACAGGGCCAGGAGATCGCAGAAGGAAAAGAGCTGCCCCTCCACCTTCCTGCGCCTTGACTCCACGAGGTGGCCCGCGTACAGGTCGGGGAGCATGTACCCACCGAGCGCGCCCGCGGCGAGGAGCAGCAGGCCGCCGGCGCCCGAACCGAGGAAGCCAATTCCCCCGAGCACCGCCCCGCCCAGCGCGCCCGCGGCCAGCTTCAAGCTGTAGAACCCTTCCGCCCCCAGCCCCCACGGCCTGCCCGCCTGGAGCAGCTTCTCCTCAAGCTCCGCCGCTCTGGCCACGGGGAAGAACCGGGCCCCGAGTCGCGACGCCCACCCGAGGACCACCTTGAAGACCGAGGCCAAAGCACCCGCAGTTTCCTCCGGGGCCAGCTCAGCCGCCTGCGGCTTCACGCGCCCGAGCAGCTTGGCCAGACGCAGGGAGGCAAGCTCGGTCCTCTCGAGCACCCACAGCGCGAGGAGGAGCACGGCTCCCCCGGCCAGCACTCCCACCGCTGCAACCACGGCTTACCCCTCCTCCGGCACGGTCCCCAGCATGCGCTGGATGACCAGCCACCCGAGCACTATCGAACCCAGGCACATCCCGAACACCACCCGGCCCGTCCACGTCGAGAGCATGGGCTCGAAGTAACCCGGGTTCATCAGCCTCGCCAGCGCCACCGTGCCCACCGGGACGAATGACACCACCGTGGCCGACATGCGGGTCTGGGCGGTGAGCGCCCGCAGCTGGTCCCGGAACGCCTTGCGGTCCCTGATGGTCTCCACCAGCCGGTCGTAGACGTCGGCCAGGTTGCCGCCCGCGCGGCTGAGCACCGCGGTCGACACCGCCCAAATCTGCCACTCCCGCGACTCCACCGTCCGCGCCGCCTCCTCGATGGCCTCGGACGGCACCGCGCCCAGCCTCACCGCCCGCTCGATTTGCCTGACCAGGTCCCTGGCGGGCGCAGGCGCCGACCCCGCCGCCCTCTCCAGGGCCTGGGCCAGGGACGCGCCGGCCCTCAGCGACGCCGCCATGGACTGCAGGACCGGCTCAAGCTGCGCGGACAGCACCGCCGCCCGCTGCCTCTTTGCCCGGGCGAGAAGCACGTAGGGAGCAACGAGCGCTCCCGCCGACAGCATGAGTCCCATCTGGACCCCACCGAGCACGGCCCCCGCCGCGAACCCGGCGCAGCCCGCGACCACAGCCACCGCCAGGAAGTCCCGCGCGGTCAGGCTTACCCCCGCCTTGCGGGCTTCCTGCTCAAGGCGCCTGAACAGCCCCCCGGCCGCCCTCCTCTTCTCCACCACCGCCTCCTCGCCGGGCGAATGCGCAGCCGGGTTGATCAGCCGCTCCCACTCGCTCGAGCCCCTGCGCAGGTACAGCCCCACCAGGGCCAGCAGGGCGGCGCCGAACGAAAGCGCAAACACCAGGTCGTACCACAGCACGGCTACTCACTCTCCCTGAACCATTCCTCCCGGAGCTCCTCCCCGTGGAGCGCGAACTTCTCCCCGAACCCCGGCACATGCCCGGTCGGCCGCAACCTCCCGGACTCCAGGTCGAAGCGGAAGAGTTCCTTCACCTCCACGTGGCCCCTGGGATCCACCGCTCCCACCTCGGCTATGCTCATCACCTTCCGCGACCCGTCCTTCAATCTCGCCAGGTGCACTATGAGGTCGAGCGCGGAGGCAATCTGCTCCCTGGCCGCCCGGTGCGGCAGGTCCTCACCCGCCATGAGGACCATGGTCTCCAGGCGCGATATGGCGTCGCGGGGCGAGTTGGCGTGCACCGTGCACAGGCTGCCGTCGTGCCCGGTGTTCATCGCCTGCAGCATGTCAAGGGCCTCGCCTGTGCGCACCTCGCCCACCACGATGCGGTCGGGCCTCATCCTCAGCGCGTTGCGCACGAGCTGCCTGATCGTCACCTCACCCTTCCCCTCGATGTTCGGGGGCCGCGCCTCCAGCCTCACCCAGTGGGGGTGCTCGAACCAAAGTTCCGCGGAATCCTCGATGGTGATGACCCGCTCTTGTGCCGGGATCATGCCGGAAAGCACGTTCAGCAGGGTGGTCTTCCCCGACCCCGTGCCCCCCGAGACCAGCACGTTGAGCCTGCCCCTCACGCACGCACCCAGGAACTCCAGCTCCCTCTCGCCCAGCGTCCCCAGCCTGACCAGGTCCTCCGCCTTCAACCTCTGGCCGAACTTCCGGATGGTCAGGCACGGCCCGTTCAGCGCAAGCGGCGGGATGATAACGTTCACCCGCGACCCGTCGGGCAGCCTGGCGTCCGCCAGAGGCGAGGACTCGTCAACCCGCCTACCGATCGGCCCCACGATCTTCTCGATTACGCCCAGGAGGTGGTTGGCGTCCCGGAACCTGAGCTCGGTGCGGTAGAGCCTGCCGCCCTTTTCCACCCACACCTCCTCGGGCCCGTTCACCATGATCTCGGTGACTTCCGGATCCTCGACCAGGGGCTGGATGGGACCGTAGCCGAAGAGGTCCGAAAGCACCTCCTCGACCAGCCTGGGTGACACCACCCGCCCGAGGTGCCTGGCTTCCTCCTCAACCGCCCGCTTCGCCGCCGCTTCGAGGCGGGCCCGGGACTCCGGCCGCTTCAACTCCTGAAAGACCGAAGCCGGCAGCTGGCTCATGAGCCGGGCCCTGACTCTGACCAGCATGTCCGCCACTTGAGCGGGGTCTTCCGCAGGGCCCGACCACGCGCTCCTGTCCCTCTCAAGGGGCGCCAGCCCCAGTTTCTGCCTCACGTACTCCTCCGACACTTCGCCTCACCTCCTGAACAGCAGCGACAGCAGGCCTCGCTTCCTCGGAGCAGCGGCCGCCGGCGCCACCTGCCCCGCCAGCATCCTGACCTCCTGGGCGAAGGGGCTGTCGGGCCGGGACAGCACCGCGATCTCCCCCTGGTTCTGCAAGGTCCTCACCGCCGGGTCCTCCGGAACCCGGGCGGCGATGGGGAACGGCAGGTTGTCCGCCAGGCGGCCCAGGGGAATGTCGGGGCGCCGCGGGACCATGTTGAGCACCACCTGGCACTTGCCGGGGTCCTCTGCCAGCCGGAGCACAAACGGCTCCGCCTCGTTGAGGAGCCTGAGGGACACCACGTCCACTGAGGTGACGAGCAGCACCCTGTCAGCCAGCTCCATCGCCACAGCCACCATGTCCGTCAGCTGTATCCCGCAGTCGACCACCACCACGTCGAACCTGCGTTTCAGCCACTCCAGCACCGTCCTGGCGCTGTCCGCATCCGGCGGCTCGTCGCCCATCAGCCTCCTCGGCCCGGGGAGCGCGTACAGCCCCGACGGGTGCCTCGCCACCTGGGCGGCGTCAAGCGGCACGTAGCCGGTCAGCAGGTCCGTGACCGTCACGCAGCCCTCCTTGAGCTGCAGGGCGACCATCAGCTTGCCGCAGGGGTCGGCCTCCACCACCACCGACCTCAGCTTGAGTGGCCCGCCCATACATGCCGCGGCCAGGTTCACCGCAAGCGTCGTCTTCCCCACGCCGCCCTTGGGGGACCACACGCACACCGTCTCCTGCCGGGCTACCACCATGGCCCCCCTCTCGGGAGGCAGACCGGCATCTTCTTCCTCCTCAGCCCGCCGGGAAGGCGGCGCGGGGACCTTGCGCGCCTCCTCTTCCCGCGCCTGCGATATCGCATCCAGCACCTCGGAGTACGCCGGAGGCGAGGCCACCGCGCCGCGCATCCCATGCGCCCTCGCCTGCCTCCAGGCGTCCACCGACATCCTCTCCACGGATAGAAGTCCCACCGCGTGCGGGCAGGCCCTGGCCAGCCTGGAGGCTCCTTCCAGCCCCTCGGGCAGCCGGCTGTCCACCACTACCACATCCGGCCGCATCTCCTGCACCACCCGCAGGGCCTGCTCGACATCGGTGAAGGAACCCGCAACCCGGATCTCCTCCCCGCGCAGGCTGCGGGCGGCCTCACGCACCCAGCCGGGGCCGCCCACCAGCACGACCTTGTAGGCCACGGCCATCACCTCTCAGTCCCGGACACCGGCCCGTACTTCTCCAGCCACAGCCGCCCCGTCACACCCGGGGTGACCGCCGCCTGCTCGTCCGTCTCGTAAGGGTTGAGGGCGACCATGAGCCTGCCCGAGGACATGGCGAACGCTATGTCCTCGATCTCCGTCGGCGTCAGCGCGAGCACGAGCACCCCCTTGCCCTCCGTCCCGGCCGGCACCGCCTTCAGGACCAGCACGTTGCGGGCCACCACCTTGCCTACGCCCACCTGGCCCGAAGGAGTGTCGATCTTGACCGACGCCACGATGTCCACCCGGTCGCCGTCCTTCACCTCGCCCCCCACCGCCGTCTCGCGGTCGTACGGTATGGCAAAAGCCCGCACGTCCGGACGGCCGAGAGCGGACAGCCTCGCCGACATCACGCTCCGGTCTCCCTTCACCTGAGCCAGGTGCGACTGCCGGATCACGTCGCCCTTGAGCACGTGCACCGCCGTGTACTGTCCGGCCAGCGCCCGCACGTCGGTGCCGCGGAACACGTCGTCAGGAAGCGACACCCGCGGAACCTCGGCCACCTTCACCATGGAAGGCGTGATCCGGGTAAAGGGCGGGATGTCCTGCACCGCCACGATGGCATCCACCGTCTCAGAGAACCCGCGCACGACCTCAACCGCCGCGAACCCCGCTCCCAGAGCAAGGAGCAGCGCCAGGAAAAGCAAAAAGCCCGATGACCTCCGCCTCTTCACTTCTCACCGCCTCCTTCCTGGGAAACCAGCTTGATCGAGGAGATAAGCCACCTGTCCTTGAGCTTGACGAGCTCGTACACCACGTCGGCCTTCATCGTCCAGGTGCCGCTCCCCGGGACGGAAGTTTCCTGCACCCACGTGCAGCGCACCGACGCCCGGTCTCTGGGCCGGTTCAGGAAGTCCACCTTCCCCCGGAAGTCCGACACCTTCGTCTCAACCTGCCCCATGGCTTCAAGCAGCGGCCGCGAGACCTCGAACTCCATGAGCGCCTGCCCCGTCAGGTACCGCGCGCACTCGTCGTACTTGCGGGCCGCGAACAGCCCGGTGTACTCCTCACACAGCCCCACCAGCTCCTTCTCAAGGCTTGGGCTCCTCCCGCACCCGCCAGACAGGACTGCCAGGACCGCCAGCGCGATGGCAAGCTTCCTCAAAACCATCTCCCTCCTGCCTCCTCTCATCTCATCAGCACACAACCGGGACGGGCCTGCCGAAGTACCACCCCTGGCCGACCTGCACTCCGGCATCCCGCACGACTTCGATGTCGCGCCGGGACTCAATCCCTTCCGCCACCACCACTCCGTTCCACGTCGCAGCGGTGCGAACCAGCTCCCGCAGAAACGCTCCCCCACCCTCCCGGAGCGCCCTCTTTCCCGCCTTGAGGTACTCGGGCATGACCCGGGTAGCCGCAGAAAGCCCCGGGCATCCCGGCCAGACGTCGTCAAACGCCACCCGGAAGCCCTCCTGCCGCCAGAGCAGCGCGGCCCGGACGATCTCTTCCGGGCCGCACGACCCCCGCTCGCTGAGCTCGACCACCGCCGGCACGGGCGGGGCGCCTCGCGCGAGGACCCCGGGACCCGCCAGGAAGCCGGGAAGCGTGGCGTTGAGGAAGAGCAGGCCCCTGCGCCGCGAACGCATGAAGGCCAAAAAGGCGAGCCGCCACATCCTCCGGTCCGCCTCCTCGCCGCAGCCCTCCTTCAGGCAGCGGCCGAAGAACGCCTCCGGCCCCCCGAAGCGGGCGGGAGGCCGGCAGAGCGCCTCGTAGCCCACCACTCTCCCCGTGCCCAGCTCGACCAGAGGTTGCAGGGCCACCCCAACCTCGCCGCGCTCGAAAGCGTCAATAACCAACTTCCCTCTCCTCCCCGGCCAGCGCCCGCACAAGGGGAATGAGCGCCGCCGCAATTTCCCCGCAACGCTTCGCCGCCGGGTCACCGAACGCGACGGCCCCGTACACCTTTGCCGGCAGGGCCGGCACAACCGCAACCGGTTCTTCTCCGAACACGTCGCGCGCCTGGAACCCGGCCACCCCTTCAGGTGCCGCGTGCCGGTTGAGCACGGGAAGCACCCTTACCCCGCGGCTCCGCAGGTACGACAGCCCGTCCCGCAAGGCTTGGGCGTGCTGCCAGTCCGGGTCGCCCACGAGCACCACCGCCCACAGGGCCGGCAGCACCGCTTCAAGCAGCGGCCCCGACCTGGGAAGGTCCACCACCAGCACATCGCCGGGCACCGTCCCCGGGGAAAGCAGCCTGCCCGCCTCTCCGGCAGAAGGCCTCAGCCCGGGCGTGCCGGGCAGCACGCGCATCCGCCCCACCTCGGGCAGCTCCGGCACGGCACCCGGCAGAGAGCCCAGCACTGCACCCATGAAGTCCTGCTGGGGGAGGCAGAGAAGTGCCCCCTGCGCCGGCGGGTCCCCCAGGTCGAGCAGGCCCACGTCTCTGTCCCTCGACAGGAGGTAGGCCACCGAAAGGGCCAGGGTGCTCGCGCCCGCGCCGGCCGGCGACCAGAAACCAAAGCTCGGCCGGGACGTCCGGCCGAGCACCGGAGCGGGCTCTTCCTGGCTGCCCTGCCCCCCGGGTGCCGCATCCCCGGGATGCTGCTCGGGCCTCGGGGCTTCTTCCCTGGGCGGTTCGGCCCTCGGCTTCGCCTCGGAAGCCTGGACGGCCAGCTTCCCGAGCAGCGCTCCCAGGCCCCGCGACGGGGGCCTGGCGCCGCGCAGGAGCTCCCGCACCGCCCGGCCGAACGTCCAGGGCTCCTTCAGCCTTGCCACTACGTCGTCCGCTTTGATGGGCGAAAACAGGAAGTCCGTGACCCCAATCGCCAGGAGCTCGGCGATCTCGGCCATCTCCGGGTCGGACACCTTCTGGGGCCGCCTGCCGCAGAGCACGACCACGCGCACATCCCGCACCCTCAGGGGGAACACGGCTTCCGCCATGCTCACCTGGCCTTGAAGCAGGGTGGAGACAACCGCCGCCTCCGGCTGCCACCTGCGCGCCACATCCCCCAGGGCCTCCCGGTAGTGGACAACGTCCACCACCTCGATCCCCGGCGCCCGCTCGGACAGGAACGAATCAAGCTCGGGCTTGCCCGTCGCCAGTATCACCCGCACAGCAGACCCACCACCTTCGCCCCGAAGAAAACCACACCTCCCACCGCCCACAGGATAAGCCCGGCCCTGACCAGGGTCCGGGACCGGACCGCCATGCCGGCAAGGTAGGCCAGCGCGGCTACCCCCAGGATTGCAGCGCCCACCGCCGGCCCGCCCGCCGCCACCTGAGCCGCCAGCCTGACAAGCCCCGCGCGCGCGGCCTCCCCCGCCCCCGAGGAAAGACCCGGCACCGCGGGCAGCACGGGAGCCTGCCCGGAAAGCATGCCAACCACCTCCACCTTCAGGGCAGCCACTTCAGCGGATCAACCGGCCTGCCCCACTCCCACACCGCAAAGTGCAGGTGCGGGCCCGTCGAGGTCCCGGTCGAACCCACCAGGCCCAGCACCTCCCCCGTCCGCACGGTCTGGCCGGCCTCCACCAGCACCTTCGACAGGTGCCCGTACACCGTGAACTGCCCATCCCCATGGTCAAGCGCCACGGCCAGGCCCAGTTCACCGGCCCAGCCCGCGTGGGCCACCCGGCCCCCCAACGCCGCCCTGACCGGCGTGCCGGCAGGCGCGGCAATGTCTATCCCCGTGTGCATCCGCCGCTTGCCGTACACCGGGTGAACCCGCATGCCAAACGGCGAAGTGATGGGACCCTCGAGCGGCCAGATCTTCCCTCCGGGCTCCCCCCGGAACTGGACGGGGAGCGAACTGCCCAGCGCTCCGCCCAGGACCACATCTTCACCCTCAGCATCGAGGCCCGGATCGGTACCCCAGGTCACCGACTCGGCAAACTGCACGAAGTCCTCCAGGCCCGAGGTGTCCAGCCCGCGCTTCCTCAGCGCCTCTTCGAGCAGGGAAAAGTCCGGGGTGAAGCTCACCCCGTCCGCCACCTCGCGGGACACCGTGCCTCCCCCTGGCAGGCTCTCTGACACCCTCCGGTATCTGTGCCGGTAAATCCCCCGGTAGGTCTGCACCCGGTCCACCAGCTCCACCCGGCGGACGGACCTGGAGATAGTGCCGTCGGCGGCTACAGTTTCCGTTACCACTTCCGACTCCCGGTACTCCACCTTCGGTGCCAGATCCCGCGCGAGCTCCCTCACCCACGGGTACGGATCCCCCTCCCCTCCCGCGGCCTGCCAGGCCAGGGCCAGGATCCCCCACGGCAGCTCGTACGCCCGCTCGCACCCATCGGCACTCCTGGGCTCGGGAACCACCTCCTCCGCCGCCCGGCGGCACGCCTCCCTCTCGGAGGCCACCGACTCGTCAGAAGCAAGTCCGAGCAGCGTGACGGAAACGAAGAACAGGGCCAGCAACACGACACCAAAAGCAGCAGCGGGGACTCCCAGCGTCCCCGCCAGCCACAGGAGTACCTTCCTGCCGGCAGCTCTCAGCGCACTCCGGGCCAGCGCCCTCCCCGCACGCGGCACGGGTTACACCACCCGGAAGCGCGGGCCGTCAATCCCGTGGGGCCACCGGGGAGGAGGCGTCTGGAAGTAGGCCTCCACCGCACGGAACGGGGCAGCTGCCACCCGGCCCATCGCTTCTGACGCGTAGACGGCCGCCTTGCCCCCGCCCATGCCCAGGCCCACCAGCGCCCCGGTCGCCGAAAACACGGCGCCCGCCAGCTCCGCACCCCGCCCGGCCAGCCCGGCCCAGTACTCCGACCGGTCCCGCACCGCTTCTCCCCAGCGCCTCGACTGCCGCTCGTACTCGGCCATGGCCTCCCGCATCCTTGAGGCCGCCTGCCTTCGCTCGATCACCGACCCGGCCTCGGGCAGACCGTCTCCCGAGCCGCTAGCCGGGGACGAGGTCCCTTCCCGGGAAACCACCGTGTAGCCCGAGGCAGCCACCTGGGCCGCCGCGCCACCGTCTGCCTGACCAACCGTTTCAGCGGCGACGCCAGCCTGAACTGCCGCCGCGGCAGCCGCACCGCCGTCCGCCGGGCCGACCGTTCCGGCAACCGCTTCCCCGCCTGCCAGGCTGCCGGCCAGCGCGGCACCTCCACCGCCGCTGTCTCCGCCGCCTCCGCCGGGCGGCACGGGCTTGCTGCCTATCCTGGGGTAGCGCAGGCCCCCTGCCAGCCAGCCGGCCGTCCTCGCCCCGGCGGAAGTCAGCCCGGCAAAAGCCGTGCCCAGGGCCACCAGCCCGCCTACACCCGCCGCGGCCAACCCGGCCCACTTTTCCTCATCTACACCCAGGAAGTTGAGCCAGCCCGTGAACAGCCGCCGCACGAAGGCGGAGATGGGGATCAGAAGCCACAGACAGAACAGCTTGGCCCACCAGGTGTCGAAAACCGATTCGGGCTGCTTTCCTCCGTCCTCTCCACCCTGCTCCCCGCCCGGCTGTTGCCCGGGTACCGCCGTGCCTCCCAGCCACAGGCCTCCCGCAGCCAGCGCCGGCCCCGCCGCGGCCAGAACGCAGAAAGCGACAACCAGGCACAGCGCCACAACTCTCACCTGAGCACCACCTCCACGACCACCCTGTGTACTGCCCACGCTCCGAAGACGAACGCCGCCGCCACCAGGGACTTCCTGATGCCTTCCATGGCCTCGGCCCGAGCCTTTGAATCCACCGCCGACATGAGCCGGTAGCCCTGCACAATCAGCACGATGGTCGCAACCAGCGCCCCCACCGAGACCAGCACCCCTACCCCCCGGGCAAGGGCCGCTGCCAGACCCGCGGTCATCCCCGCCGACGGTGCAGGCGACTGCTTGTAGAACAAGTCCCAGATCAGCGCCAGGACCACCGCGTGCGAGAACGACATGAAGGAGTTGCTCAGGATCTCGGAACCAAGGAGCATAACCGGCAGCCTCGTGCCGCGGAACACCCAGGCCCAGGCGAAAAGCGGGATCAGTACTACGGACACGACCAGCACGAACTTGCGCACGAAGTACAGCAGGTTGAGGTGCAGGCACACCCCCGCGAACACGAGCCGGGCCAACCCGGTCAGGAACACCGACCCCGGCACCTCCAGCTCCTGGAGCCAGCCCTTGCCGAACTGGGCCGCCCAGTCCATCCCGCCCGACCCCATCCAGTCGGACACGGCGTTCACCAGCGCCCAGTTGAGGTCAAGCAGCCCGCGGAACAGCGGCAGGGCGAACACGGACAGGGCCGCGGCCGCGAACAGGTCCCAAACCGACTCCATGAGCGAGGCCCGCTCGGACGGACCGGCCGAGGAAAGGAGGTTCTTCAGGCCCAGGACCAGCACCACCGCATAGACCATGAGGCCCGAAGCGCCCACGGCGAAGAATATCCCGTACCAGCGCCTGAGGGATTCCCACTCCTGCGGAGTGAACGTTCCGGCGATGAGCCCCCCGCCCGCTCCGAAAATCAGTTCCGCCGGGCTCTTCATCCCGATCCAGTTCCACAGGTCTTCGGCCACCTTGATGAGAAAGTGCCCGACCAGGTTGCCGAACAAGGCCAATCCCCCCAAAAACAAAAAAGGCGGGCTCCGGGCCCGCCCGGCACGGCCGGGTTAGAACCCGAAGTCCGCCATCGTGATATTCCCCTCCCTCCGCGCGGCAGAGAGCGCCGCCCGGTCGCACATGTCCTTTATCTCCGCCGGGCTCTTCCCCTCCGCCCGCGCCGCCAGGGCCGCGTAGTCGAGGCCAGGATCCACCGGCCTGCCCTCCAGGTACAGCCTGAACAGCTTCTGCCTGGCCTCCGGGCCCGGCAGGCCCAGGTGCACCACCCGGTCGAACCGCCCGGGCCTGAGCAGCGCCTCGTCCAGCATGTCAGGCCGGTTGGTCGCGGCCATGACAAACACTCCCTCGCGCCCCCGGAACCCGTCCAGCTCTTCGAGCAGGACGTTCAGCAGGAGGTCCTGCGGCCGGTTCATGTGCCGCCCGTCACGCCTGCCGGCGATGGCATCTATCTCGTCGAAGAACAGGATGCAGGGAGCGTGCTGCCTGGCCCACTCGAACCTGCCGTGGAGCAGCCTCTCCGCCTCTCCCACGTACGGGCCCAGCAGCTCGGGCACGGAAACGTCCGCGAACGCGCACCCGAAGTACGCCGCCGCGGCCCTGGCAAGCGACGTCTTGCCCGTGCCCGGAGGGCCCGCAAGCAACAGGCCCCTCGGCGGCTGCAGCCTGTACTTCTTCACCAGGTCGGGCCTCGTGACCGGCAGCTCGAGCGCGTCCTTCAGCACCTCGATGGCCTCGTCCAGCCCGACCAGCCGGTCAAATGCCTTCGGATCGCGCTTGCGACCGGGTTGGGAGGGGGCAGCGGAAACCGCAGGACCTGCGGTCCCCTGCGCCGCGGCAGGCCTCCTGAGCCGGGGCAGCGTGCACCCGGGCAGGGCCATCCACACGAAGTACCGCGGCAGGCCGTACATCCCCGCCGCGGCAAAAAGCATCAGCGCCCCCGCCGCGACGGGCCAGTAATGCTCGCGCTCCAGGCCCACCAGCACGAGCTTAGCCCCCCAGTACGGGAGTCCCGCCACTACCGCGAGCGCCTTGCCCAGCCCCGGAAGCACCACGGCAGCGTCCTTTGTCGCTACAAGCGGCCAGGCCACGTCCGCCACCAGCGCCGTCCAGAACCACCCCGCGGCCAAAAACGGCGAAAGCAACTTCGCCTCCGGCCTCATCCCCATCAGGCCGTAAGGCAGCATAGCGCAGAACCCAGCAACCGGCAGCCAGAACAGGTCACCCTTCCCCGGCCAGCACCACACCCGCGCGAACTCGGGGACATGCACCACAAGCCGTCCCACGGCGTCCGCCGCGAACATCCCCGCAAGGAGCCACCCCAGGACAACACCGACTCTCGTTCCCACCGTCACAGCACCAGCACCCGCCCGGTCCCGGGGGAATGCCCTTCACCTCCCTCCTTTTTCCCCCGTCAGGATCTCCAGCTCAAGCGGCGACGCCTCCACCTGAAGCACCACCGCCTGCTTCCCCGCCCGCAGCAGCGCCTGCCCCACCTGGGCCTGCCGCAGGAAGTCTTTCTGACCCTGGGGTAGGCGGAAGAACTCCGCCACCTGGTCCAGTTCCGCCGGCGCTTGCTGCATGAGCACCACACTGTCCGTGTTGGCCAGGACGGCGCGCCCCTGGGCGCTTTCCGCGAACTCGCGGAAGCTCTGCGACACCACGATCAGCGCGCACCCCCGCTTGCGCGCCCGCCGGGCCATCTCCTCCAGGAAGTCCGCCGTGTCGCGCTGCCTGAGGAACATCCAGGCCTCGTCCACCACCACCTGCTTCTTCACTTTGGGGTCGCGCTTCACAAACTTCTCCCAGACCCACCCGAGCAGCACCTGCATGGCAAGCGGCCTGAGGAACCGCTCGTCCAGGTCCGACACGTCGAACACCACGAGGGGCTTCGTGAGCTCAACTTCCGTCCGGCAGTCGAATATCCCCAAGGTCCCGCCCTTCAGCATGGGCTTCATCAGGGTCGCCACTCTGGGAGCCAGGACCTCAAGCCTCCTTGCCAGGTCAGAGAGCGTGGGCATCTCCTTCTTGCGCGGCTCGAACGAAACCGCCTCTCCCGAGACCACCACCGACCGGTCCCAGAGGGACTTCGGGTCCTCCGTGATTCCGCGCGAGGCGTACTCCTCCCTCACCGCCTGCTCGAGCAGCACCTGCTCCTCCAGGGTGAGCTTCTCACCCTCCCTCTCCACCATGGCCGAAACCAACCACTTTACGTCCATCACTTTGGCCTCGATGGGCACCCTCTTCTCCCGCTCGTCCTCCTCGAGCTCGAGCGGGTTGACTCCCACCGGCCTGCCCGGCGATATCCTCACCACCGTGCCTCCCAGGGCGCTGACCAGGCGGTTGTACCCACCCTCGGGATCGATAAACACCGTCGGCCGTCCAAACACGGCCGACCTGCCGCAGAGCACGTTTACCAGGAAGGTCTTACCCGCACCCGCGGTGGCAAAAACACCGACGTGCGGGTTGGTGAGAACCGGCGGCCCCGCGTGCGGGTCGAAGAACACCGGCGCACCCGTGATCAGGTTCCTGCCCAGGCAGATCCCCTCCGGATGGGCCAGGTCCGCTGACACCCACGGGCACAGGGCCGTGGCCGCCCCGCAGTCGAAGTTCCGGTAGATATCCGCCAGCCGGTTATCGCCAAGCGGCATCACCGTCGCCAGGCCGTCGGACTGGCGGAGAAGCATCTTCCTTGAGTGTATGGCCCGGCCGGCGAGCATCTCTTCCGCCGTCCGGCAGCGGGCATCCAGCTCCCCGCGGTCCTTCGCCCACACGGCAAAGACCACCGTTACCGCAAACATGCGGTCCTGCCCCAGCTGCACCCTCTCCCGCAGGTTCCAGGCGCTCTGGTAGGAAGCCCGCAGGGGGCTCAGGTTGGCGTGCGCACCCCGCCGCTCGTCCAGCTCGAGCTGCGCGCCGATCTGGGTGATGCGTGCGGTGAGCTCCCTGACCGCGTCGCCGTCGGGCACCGGGTAGAGGTGGTACGAGGCATCAACTTCCCCCGCGGCAAAAAGGGCATCCAGCAGCCCCAGCCTCACCCATGCCGGGTACCCCGTCACCGCGTACACGCGGCAGTACCGCGAGCCCACCTGCAGGTGGTCGCGCTCCTCCACCAGGCCGTCCGGAGCGGCCAGATCCCTCAGGTCCGGCACGCCTCCCGCCACGGGGCCCACCCGCTCTTCAGGCTTTTTCCTGGCCTGTCTCTTCGCCAGAAACGGCAAGGACATCCGACGGCATCACCCCCCTCACCAGCGGTTCGAGAAACCCGTACTCAGCCGCCTGGGACGCCGGCGCGTAAACCGCCCGCTCGCGGTTCCAGGCCGCGTACAGCACGTCCAGCGCCCCGGCCGTGTCCAGCACCCTGAGCCACAGGTCTTCCCCGAGCGCCGCCGCGAGCATCCCCGCCCGCCTCCTCAGCTCAGCTTCGGCCTGCCCTTCCTCCCCGTCGTACGGCACCACCAGGAAGATGCGCTGCACGAGCACCCTCTGCGCCGCCATGAGGCCCCTCAGGTAGGCTGCGTGGTCGGACGCATACCCGGAAAGCTCAGGCCCGGCTTCGCGAGCCGCCCGCACCGCCCTCTCGACCTGCCCCGAGATGTCCAGGTACCGGGACTGCACGTAGATCTGCACGGGGAAGGTCAACGAAAGCACGAAGCGCTGGAAGCGCGCGTCAACCCGGGCCTGTTCCTCCTGGGACAGCAGGAAGAAGTTCACCCGGCCCACCACCTCGCACACCAGCCGGAACCTGCCCCCCGGAAGCCGCACGATCCCGCCCTGTATATCGGCAAAGCCAAGGACGTCCTGCACCCCGGGACCCTTCACCGGAACGGGCACGCCAGGCGGGGCGCACCCCCGCCTGGCGTACGGGAACTCCTTCGGCCTTGCCCGGAAGCGCAGGAGCTGCAGGAGGTAAGCATCCAGCGGCATCCCGACCCGCGGGACGGAAGCGAAGGCCAGGACAGCAGCCACCAGACCCGGCAGCGGCACCGCCGCAAGCACCGCCGGGTGCGCGGCGACCTGGAGAAACAGGAGCGCCGACAGACCCGCACCGGCCACCAGGTACGAGAGCTGCTTCAGTGTCAGGACCCCGCCCACCACCTTCTCCTCCCCGCTCCAGAGGAGGAGCGGCATCTCGTGGTTCATGTCTCTCCCCTCGCTTTCACCCGAGCACCACCGACAGCATCACGCGTGTGATAATTGCCGACCCAAACACGACCGCCGCCCCGAGCAGCGTCCGGTAAATGCCCTGCATCGCTTCAGCCTTCTGACGGCCGTCGATGGCGGTGATGACGTGGTAGCCATGCACGATCAGCATCACTGTCGTGACCAGCGCGGCGATCAGCATCAGGAAGTTGATCACCCGCTGGAGTATCTCGATCAGCCTCTGCTGGCCCTGGCCCGCCTCCGCCGGCGCGGAAGGAGGACTCGGGACCACTATGTTGCTCTGGGCCAGCGCTTCCGCTGCAAACCCCAGCAGCAGAACCAGAACCAGCATGGCCGCCAGGACACGTGCCTTCATTACCTCTTCACCTCCTCTCCCCGCAGGACCGCAAGGCACCGCTCCAAATCCGCGGCACCCGTCTCGACACCGCAAAAGTGCAGGCCAAACCACGGCCAGCCAGTCACCCACTCGAAGCACGCGACTACCAGTCCCGCCGCACGGAGCAGGCCGGATAGAAGCACGACCTCCGCCTCGATTTCCTCCCCGCAGGAAGGCCCCGGCAGCCAGCACCCGGCCTTCAGCCCTCCCGCCGGCAGGCCTACCGTCCTGCCCTCCTGCCAGGCACCGCCCGGCCTCCACCGGGTACCTGCGATGCCTCACCATCGCCGGAGAACTGCAGGACACGGCAAAAGGCTTTCCCTCGACCACCCGCTCCTCGAAAAAGAACTCCCGCCCGTTCCTCCGGTCGCCGACCCGGGCATCCACCGGGGACTCAGGCCGGAGCAAGAGCGCATCGCCGTACCCTACCGACAGGCAGGGTGCGATCTGGCGCCCGGCCTTCACCCAGACCCTCTCGCCCGCCTGCGGCACGGGAAGCCACACCCGGTCTTCCGCCGGAACTGCCAGAAGCGCACCCCCCTTAGAATCAGGAACCGGAGTCCGGGCTTTTCCCGATGCCAGCACGTGCCCTACGATGGCCCGGGCTGTCACGTACTCGACCATGGAACCCCGCTACCGGGCAACGGTCCCTAACAGCCCGGGGCACTATAACCTGCGCCAAGGTCCCACACCAGGTTGACCGCCTCAAACCGGCGGTCAAAGTCACCAGGGCCGCCACGGGGTCCGGCACGCCCCACACGCCGCTGTCCCGGGACGGGGGCGTCCACAACCTGCGGGCCCCCTCGGCGGCTATCTGACCCGGAACCAGCCGCCCAGGTAGTCGGCAAAGAGCTGCGGGCTCACGCACCTTGACCGCGCGTCTTCCTCCGATACCAGACCCCGCAGCACGAGGCTCGCCAACGCCCGGTCCATGGGGACCATGCCGTGCTCGGAACCTGTCTGCACCGCCGACGGGACCTCCTGCACCCTGCCCTCCCGGATCATGGCCCTCACCGCCGGGGTCGCCACCAGCACCTCGGCCGCCGCCACCAGTCCGGGCCGGTCGGCGCGGGGCAAAAGCTGCTGGGCCAAGACACCCACAATGGCCTCCGCGAACTGCACCCGGACCCGTTCCCGGTTTTGAGGCGCAAAAGTGTCCAGCACCCGCGAGACCGCGTCGGCCGTGGTGCGCGTGTGCAGCGTCGAAAGCACGAGGTGCCCGGTCTCGGCCGCCGTCAGCGCGGCAGCTACCGTCTCCGGGTCCCGCATCTCGCCCACCACGATCACGTCCGGGTCTTCCCGCAGGGCCGCCCGCAGGCCCTCTGCAAAGTCCCGGACGTCGTCCCCCACCTCCCGCTGGTTCACCAACCCCATCCCGTGGCCGATCAGGTACTCAATGGGGTCTTCCAGGGTGACTACGTGCCTGGAAAAGTTGCTCACCAGCCAGGTCACCATAGCAGCAAGCGTGGTGGACTTCCCGGAACCGGTAGGACCCGTAACGAGAAGGAGCCCCCTGGGCCTCGAAGCCAGCTCCTTCAGCGTGTCAACCAGGCCCGCCTGGTGCCCGAAGAGCTCTTCCAGAGACGGCACCGAAGAAGAAAGCCTCCTCGCCGCCACCGCCGGGCTGCCCCTCTGCCGGTAAACGTTCACCCGGAACCTGCCCACCCCGGGCACCTGCCTGGCCATGTCGCAGGAGCCCTCCCGATCGTACCGGGACCGCCACTCGGCCCGCCCGAGAAGCTGTGCAGCCACTGCCTCCATGTCCTGCGGACCAAGCGTTTCAGCCCACGGCCGGAGGGCCTCCCGCACCCCCTCTGGCAGCTCTTCCACCTCCCGGGCCCGCCCCTCAACCACCGCCCGGGCGCTTACCAGCGCGCCTGAGATCCTCAACATGGCAGGCCCCCCCGCCGCAAGGTGCACGTCGGAGGCGCCCAACGCTGCCGCGCAGGACAGCACGCCATCAACGTCCAGCTCCCTAGCCACCAGGTGCCACCTCCTCGCGAAGCGGCGACCACACGTCCGGCCGGGCCTCCGGAACAGGGAACACCTCCTCCCGAGCCGGCGGGTTGAGCGAGTACAGCACAAACAGGGCGGAGCACCTCACCGTAGCGGGCGGAACACCGGGGTCTTCCACAGCCGCCACCGACACCGACCGCAGCTCCGCCACGCCGATCCCCTCCGCGAGGGCCAAAAACGCCTCCGCTGCGGGTCCGGAGCCGACCACCTCCACCCTGTACGGCACGGCGCGCAGGTGGCCCCGGAAGAAACCCTCAACCCGGGGCTCAGGACGCACGGCTGTCACCCGCACCCCGGCGGCGCGAGCCGCCCGCTCAATGTCCGCCAGGACCCACCCGCACTCCACATCCTTCTCCAGCGGCAGCGAAGCCGCCCGGAAGCGGTCAAGGGCCTCCCGGTACTTCCGCTCGGAGGCCGCCAGCGAACTCGCACCGGCCCGCTGCGCATCCAGCTTTGCCATGACGTGCTTCGCCGACCCGGCTTCATGAGCCGCCCACCTTGCAGCCAGAACGCACACGGCAAAAAAGACCACGCCCAAAGCGAAAAGCAGCCTTCCCCTCCGGTCGAGCTTGAGCCGCCTCACCTTCCCCCGCCCCCCAGCACCGCCTCAAGCCGGAACGAATAGCACCCCGCCTTCTCGTCAAACACCACGTGCTTCACCGCCGCAGAACAGCCCAGCGTCTGCCTGAGCGCGTCCCGGAGCACTCCCACAGAGGCGATCGAAAAACTCCTCCCCTCCACCACCAGGACCCGGCCTTCAGGCGGAAGCTGGGGCTCCTGCGCCGGCTTCTCCCTGAGCTCCCCGGGGACCAGGTCGACTTTCTCCAGCCACACATCCCGGGGGACCGACCGGCGCACTGCGTCCACGATCCCGGAACGCTGGTGGAGCCCGCCCATGAAGTCGCGCACCACCGCCTCCCAGGCCGCAAGCTCCGACGTGCGGCGCGAAAGCTGCTCGGACCTCGCCGCCGCGTCCGCCAGCACAGCCGCCTGCGCCAAGGCCCTCGAAGCCTCCCTACGGTAGTACAGGGCAGCCTCTCCCAGCCCGACCGCCCCGGCGGCAAGGACACCCACAAGCAGCCAGGGAAGAAGAACCCTTGCCCGCGCGTCTTCCCGCATTTCGGCCGTAAGGAGATTCAGGCGCGGTTCAAGGTAAGGCCAGGCCGCCAGCCCCGCAGCGATTACCTCCCCGCCGCTTGCTCCGTCCAGCTCAAGCGGCTGAAAACCGTCCGGCACCCCGGGCCCGACCCAGTACCTGTAAACAACCTCCGCCCTCTGCTGGGTCTCGTAGTAAGACAGCGTCCGCCCGAGCTCCCGGCCCGGCTCGGAAGGAAGAAGCCTCACGAACTCCAGACTGCCTCTCCCCACCAGCACCACCACACCGGACGCCGAGGGACAGACCACCGCCACCGGGCCGCGCTCTTCCGGCACCGCGCCCGCCATCCTCGCCGCACGCCAGGCCGCACAGGCCTCCAGGTCCACGGCCTGCAGCCTCACGCGGCCACGGCAGGGCTGCACCGAAGCCCGCACCACGTCCTCCGGGACGGCAGCCGCCAGCACGTCCACATGCTCGGGCCCGAAGCCCAGCACCGCATGCCGCACCACATGCCGCACGTTCCTGCCCGAAAGCAGCGCTTCCATCTCCCACGTGGCAGCCGTCCCCGCCTCCTGCGCCGACACCTTCGGCCCCCGTACGCACCGGAGCGCTACTCCCTCACCCCACGGCGACAGCACCACCGGCACCCGGCCAAGCTTCCGCCCGGCTTCAGCCAGGGCGTCCTCCAGCCCGCCCGGACGCCTGCGCACGTCAATCCGGAAGCTCTCCCGCACCTTCAAGTCCCGGGTGACCACCGCGCAAAAGAGAACGTCACCCCAACGCCAGATCCCACCGCAACGCCCGGGCTTCCTGAGCATCAGTCCCCGCCCCTTTCCACGACCTCGAGGCTGTGCACGGGCCCCGCCAGGCCTTGGAGCGAAATGGAGTCGTCCTGCCGGAGCCTCACGTTGCCCCGCACGAAGTTGCCGTTGAGTTCGGAAGCCACCAGGGCCCCGTACTCGCAGACGAGGCTCCCACGCCCACCGCCGGTCCCTCCCCAGCCCACACTGCCCCGGGCCACCACGGCCGCCACTCTGACCCGCGTGCTGTTCGACAGGTCCACGTCCTCACCCGCCAGCAGCAGAAGCCGCGGTGCATCGAGATTCCCGTACACGCGGATGCCCCCTGAAGCGCACAGGGCCGCCCGGGCACCGGTATTCCCGCCGGTTATCACCACGTCACCTTCGACAAACACCACTCCCCTGAGGAGAGTCAGGTCGCCCGCGGTAAACACCCGACCAGCCGGGTACACCTGCCCCAGGTATTCCGCCTGCAGCCGGGCCAGTTCCAGCAGCTGCCCCACATCCTCCGGAGAAGGCAGCGGACCGGCAGGCACCCACCCGGAAACTTCCCGCCCGGTCGCCACCCCGGGCGAGACCGTGCCCGTCGCGTAAACGTCGCCGAACACCGTTTGCTTCTTCCCGGCCACGTCACCGACGGCGTAAACGGTCCTGGGTTTCTCAGCCGTCCCCACCGAGGGGCTGCCCCACAGCAGCAGCCCTCCCACCGCCAGGACATCGCTCTCCAGGTTGGCGCTGCCCGAGACTTCCAGGACCTGCCCGCCCAGCACCTTGATGCCCCCGCCGAACGAACCAAGGAGGGGCACCAGGCCCGGCCTGACGACCGCCCAGGCGGTCCGCCTGACCCCGCCGGCCTTTCCCACCGAGACCACCCGCAGGAGCGAGCCCTGCTGGAGGACTTCCACGCGTTCAACCTCTGCTCCGTGGCAAACGGGACCAGTACACCGGTCTCCGTCCCGCCACTGGGGATCCGCAAGCAGCATCCGCAGCGCGCGCTCGATCCCGGTGTCTGCGGCCAGGCGGGCCTGCGCTACCCGCCAGTCCTGACCGAAACTGCGCGTGAGCGCCACCGAAACGGTATGTGCTCCCAGCGCGGCCAGGGCAAGCGCCGCCGCCAGCACGGACACGAAGACCACCGAAGCATACCCCTGCCTCATGGCCCTACCACCCCTGCCGTCCTCAGCGTCCCGCCCGGCCCCGCAAAGGTGGCACCCGCCAGCTTGCCTGACACCCGGAAGGAACCCGAAAGTCCCGCCCAGGTCTTTACCTCCTCCCCGCACAGCCGCCTGAGGCCCCAGGGACCGCTTTCCCACACGACCTCCTGCTCCCCCATGAGCAGGACCAGCCTGTCCGCAGCCCATTCCTTAACCCCGCTTGAGCGCCTAAGGTCGCCTTCAAAGAGAGCTGCAGCCGACCTCACGGCATCCAGACCTGCCAGTCCTTCCCGCATGGCCACGGACACGGAAAAGCCGCGGGCGACCAGGCCCGCGGCGGCCACCAGAAGCAGGGAGAGAAGCGCGCCGGCTATCAGCACCTCGGCCAGGACCTGGCCCCTAGAATCCCCCGGCACGCTCAAAACACAGCGAAACCTCCTTGACGCCTCCCGGCGCCACATAACGCACCACCACCTCGACTGATTTCAGCAGGGGTCCCGCCTCCCGGACGCGCACCTCTCGCCTGAACTCCTCCATACCCGGAACCGGTCCTTCCGGCTCCGAGGCCAGCTCCTTCCAGGGTACCGCCTTCAACTCCTCGGCCTTTTCCACCGCCAGCCTCACCGCCACCACACCTGGCTCCGACACCGCTCGGTTCTGCACCGCCTTTGCCAGCAACCCGCCCGCCACCATCGCGCACGCAGCAAGGAGCGCTGTGGCCACCAACACCTCTGCGAAACCGAACCCCTTCCTACTCGGCAAGCGGCGAGCAGACAACCCGCACCACCTCCTGAACGGTGGTTGCCCCCGACAGCAGCTTCTCAAGGGCAGCCTGCTTGAGCGGCACCATACCGGAGGAAACCGCAAGGTCCCGAAGCGCCTCAGCCGGCGCTCCCCGCCTGATCAGCTCCCGCAGCCCGCGGTCGGTGAACATCACCTCCGCCACCGCCGTCCGCCCGCGGTAGCCCGTCCGCCCGCATGACGGGCATCCCCGCCCGCGCCGCACGGCCACCGGTCCGCTGTCCAGGCCCAGGACCACCCGCTCCGGCGCGTCAGGAGGCAGCTCGTACTCTTCCGCGCAGCGCGGGCACACCAGCCTGAGCAGCCTCTGGGCCGCCACGCACAGGAGGCACGAGGCCACCAGGTAGGGCTCAACCCCCATGTCAGCCAGGCGCACCGGAGCCGAAGCGGCGTCGTTGGTGTGCATGGTCGACAGCACGAGGTGCCCCGTCATGGCTGCCTGCACCGCAATGCGGGCAGTCTCCGGATCGCGTATCTCCCCCACCATCACCACGTCCGGATCCTGCCTGAGGATCGCCCGCAGGGCCGCAGCAAACGTCAGCCCCGCCTTCGGGTTCACTGCCACCTGGCTCACCCCGGGCATGTCGTACTCCGGGGGGTCCTCAACCGTGATCACGCTCCGCTCGCGCGACACCACTTCCTTCAGGGCCGCATACAGTGTTGTGGTCTTTCCAGAACCGGTCGGCCCCGTGAGCAGCACCAGTCCGTAGGGCGCCGCCACCGCCTTCCGGATGAGCGAAAGCTCCCTCTCCCCGTAGCCCAGGGTCTCCAGGTCCGGCACCACCCGCGCCTGGTCGAGGACTCTCATCACCACCTGCTCCCCTCGGACCGTGGGGAGCACCGACACCCGCAGGTCGACCCGCCCGGGCTCCCTGAGCCTGATGCGGCCGTCCTGCGGCAGCCTCCTCTCCGCTATGTCCAGGCCCGCCATCACCTTCACGCGGGTGACCACCGCCTGGTGGACCTTGCGCGGGATCTCCGCCACATCCCTCAAGACACCGTCTATCCGGAACCTCACCACCGTGCGGTCCCGCTCGGGAGTGATGTGCACGTCCGAGGCCCCGTCGGAAACGGCCTGGGAGATCAGGCCGTCCACCAGCCTGACCACCGGCGCGTCGGGTTCGGTTACCTCTTCCTCGCCCTCGTCCTCTGCGGAAGAAGCAGCCGCCACCGCCCGCTCCACCTCGGGCGTCCCGTACCACCGCCTGATGGCCTGCCTGATTTCTTCCTCCGCAAAGACTTCAGCCTCCACACGGCAGCCCGTAGCCAGCGCAAAGTCGTCCAGCACCTCGACCCGGGGCACCGCCACCGCCAGGCGCAGCACCCCGCCCTCCCGCGCAAACGGAAACGCGCAGTGCTTCCTCACCAGCCACTCCGGTACGCCTTCCGGAGGCCGGCACGAATCGAGCACTACATCTTGAGCCATCTCGATCCCGCCTTCACTTCTGCACGGACTGGTAAAGAGACAGAATGGGGAGGAACAGGGACAGCATGATGAACGCCACGTTGCCCCCCACAACGAGCAGCATGGACGTTTCCAGGATAGGCGGCAGCCTCCCAAGGAGCGCGTCTACCTCCATTTCCATGAGAGCTGCCGCCTCGGAAATCATCCCGGACAGGTTCCCGGATGCTTCTCCCACCGCGGCCATCTTGAGCACCGCGGCAGGAAAGAGCGGCGACTCCAACCCCTTCGCCAGCCGGCCGCCGGCGCGCACCACGGACTCCGCCCGCGAAGCTGCCTGCCGGAAAGACTCCAGCCCGGCCGTGCGGCCCGCAACCTCAAGCGCCCGCGGCACCGGAATGCCGGTCTCGAGCATCAGCGCCAGCGTCCTGCACAGCCTGGCCGCGCCAGCCCGGAGCGCGATCCGGCCTAACACCGGAACCCTGAACAGGACCCGCTCCCAGACCAGGGAAAGCCGCACCGAAGAACGCACCAGACCGGACAGCACAAAAGCGGCCAAAACCAGCCCCAGCAGCACCCCGAGGATCTGCGGCACCTTGCGCGAGAGCTCGAGCGTCGCCCTCGTGATCCCGGGCAGCGGCACCCCCGACTGAGCAAGCAGCACCGCGAACCTGGGCACCACGAAGCCGAACATCCCGGCCGTGACCAGCACGGCCAGGCCGGCCACGATGGCCGGGTAGGTCATCGCCTGCTTCACCCGGTCGCGGAAGGCAGCCTCCCGCGCGTAGTGCGACGCCAGCCTGCGGAACGCCTCGGGCAGCGCACCCGCCTCCTCCGCAGCGGCCACCGTCGCCGAGAGGGTGGGCGGGAAAACGTCGGGACGGGCCTTCATGGCCGCGGAAAGCGAAAAACCGCTCCGCACGCTCTCGGACACCCGCGCCAGGGCCGCCCGCAGGGCCGGCTTCTCCGACTCCCTCGCCAGCACCTCGAGGGCCTCCTGCGCCGTGACCCCCGCCCCCAGCAGGGCCTGGGCGCGCCGGCAGAACATCTCAAGGTCCCGCGCCCCCAGCTTCGCCCGCGAGAGAACCCGCTTTCTTCCCGCCGGCCGCACCGACAGCACGAGGCTCCCGGGCCCCATGGTCTTCAGGGCGGCGAGGGCCGCCTCCCTTTCGGAGCCGGCCTCCACCGCCACGCAGCGCACCGCGCCCCGCAGGTACACCCGGCACTCATACACCACAACCAACCACCGCCGCAGGAAGTGCGGGCGGGGCCAACCCCCGCCCGCACCCGCACGCTACTGGGCCGAAGACACCCTCGTGTCGCCCAGGGGAGGCTGGGCCTCTGCAGGATTGCCCTTCACGGGCGCCTGGGAGTTCGTGCAGTAAATGTCGTCGTCCGTGCCTAGCTGCTTGTCCGCCCCGGGGCTCACGATGATGAATGACAGGCAGTTCGCCCCCGTAACCGGAGCATCGTACCAGTAGGGGCTCCCCCACGGGTCGGTGACGCCTCCCTGGGCGCCCGTCCACTTGATGCCGTGAGCCTGCATGACCTGTGCCACGCCGTCCTGGGCCTGGTTGTCAGGCTTCGGGTACGAACCCCTGCCTTCATCGGCACAGTAGGCCTCAACCACGCTCCGCATGGTGGCCAGGTCGGACATGGCCCGGCTCTCGCGGGCCTTCGTGGTGTAGCCCATGAGCTGCGGCAGCAGGACCGCTGCCAGGATGGCGATTATCGCCACCACCACGAGCAGTTCGACCAGAGTGAAACCTGCCTGGCCCCTCTTCTTCAGAAACGCCTTCATCTCACACCCTCCTTCACCCGGTTGTCGCAGGCGGGAAAATAACCCGACCGCACGGCCCCGCCCGCGCCCTGCGGCCGGCGGCGCGCGTCACGCCTTTCCTTCCGCCCCAACCACCTCCCGCAAAGCCCGGCCCAAAAACGAAAAGCGCCGGGTTTTCCCGGCGCCGGGCCTCACTCCGCTTACCTGCTCAAAGCCCTGCACCTCTCAAACAGGGCGCACTCCGCACACTTCGCAAGTTGCTCGAGATGCCTCCGGTAGCGTTCAAGCTCACCATCGATGCGGTCAAGGAGTTCTTCCAGCCTGCTGTCACACTCGGACGCCTTCACGCCGTTTGCCTCACACAAGAGTTCCGCCTTCAGCTCCTCCACTGCCGGCGGGACCACCCGCTGGCGTGGCATGGCGCCGAAACACTCTACCGGCAGCAGCTCGCCGGGTAAAGCGGAAAGCGTCTTCTTCGCTCCCTGCACGGCTCTGTCGAGCCTCACGCGCCTGAGCTCGTCTCTTGAAAGAGCGTCATTCATTGCAAGCCCTCCCCCGCAACTCTCCCCGCGCACGCGGCGCGGAGTGCTGCCACCCTCCGTTCCCAAATCCTGCGGGTGATGATCTCAGCCGCCTGCCCCCGGTTCATGGAGACAGGATCGTAGCCCCACCGCCGGAGGAGGTCTGCCTGCCCGGGAGTCACCGGCATCTCCAACCACGCCGCCCTCTTCCAGGCCAGACCCAGGCCACCCGACCGCCTGGCTGCCTCCTCCGCCACGCCCTGCGCCCAGTCCAGGGGCAGCGGCCGGCTGTGAAGCGCCCGCCACGAACCTCCGTCCCAGGAAAACGCCCGGTACCCGTCACCCGCAGGCACCAGGGCCAGCACCTCGTCTCTGCCGAGGGACAGCACCCAGGCCGAACCGCCCACCAGGATCCACCGGAACGGGCTGCCGGCCAGGTCAACCTCCTGGCACACCAGGCCGGTACCCACCGGCTGGAAGTCAAACTCCGGTTGCGCAGGCCCTGTGCCGCGGGCGGCTTCCCCGCCACCGCCACGGTCCTTCACCTGACCGCCCGTCAGATCGGCCAGCGTCACCAGGCGGTACCGCGCGGAAAGATCAGCACAGTCCACCACCAGGCAGTCCCGCTTGCCCGGGTAAAGCCTCAGCCCCCTCCCCACCATCTGCGCATAGAGGGGTTGGGACCTTGTCGGGCGGGCCAGGACCACGCAATCGCAGCTCGGCTCGTCATAGCCCTCAAGCAGCACACCGCAGTTCGTCAGCACGCGCACCCTCCCGGAGCGGAAGTCGCGCAGGATCTGCCTGCGCTTCTCCTCAGGGGTGCTGCCGTCAAGGTGTGCCGCGCGGAAACCGAACTCTTCCAGTACGTCCCGCAAAGCCAGGGAGTGCGAAACACCCGCGCAGAACACCAGGCACTTCCTCTCCCGTGCCCGCTCCGCAAGCGCTGCCGCGATGAGCTGGTTGCGGTTTGCGGTGTTCACCACCGCCTCGAGCTGCCGTTCGTCAAAGTCGTCCCCCGAGGAGCCCACCCCGGAAAGGTCGGTTCGCGTCTGCACTTTCAGCCCGGCCGGCGGCACCAGGTATCCGGCCCGCACCAGGTCCATAATGGCCTTCTCATACACCACTTCCTCGAATACACCGCCCAGGCCCACCCGGTCCGAACGGGCGGGCGTGGCCGTGATCCCGAGGAGAAGGCCATCCTCTCCTGCGCGCACGCGCTCGAGCACCCTCTGCCAGCTCGGCGCCACCGCGTGGTGGGCCTCGTCGCACACCACCAGCCCGTAACCCGCTCCCAGCCGGGCCAGGTGCTCCGGCCGCGACGCCGTCTGCACGGATGCCACCGTGACCTGCCGGCCGAGTTCCCGCCGCGGGCCCTTCACCACCCCGCAGGACGCCTCCGGCCACACGATCCCGAACTTCTCCACCGCCTGCCAGACCAGCTCGTCCCGGTGCACCAGGAACAGGACCCGCTCGCCCAGCCTCCGGGCGATCTCTGCCGCCACCACCGTCTTGCCCGCTCCGGTCGGAAGTACGAGCAGCTGCCGCTTGACTCCCTCGCGGTACCGCCCGAGAACCGCCCCCACCGCCTCCTCCTGGTAGTCCCTCAGGGCGATCTCAGCCACCGCGCGGACCCGCCCCCTTCCACGGCAGCCGGCCGAGGAGCCTGTCCGCCAGCGCCTTCTCCTCTGGCCCGGGCTCGCGGAACTCCACCGCCGCGATCCCGGCAGCCGCGGCCTCAATCCGCTCCTTCAGCGGCAGGACCTCAGCGGGCAGCAGCGGGGAGGACCCGCTCAGCTGCCGCACGAGAAGGGCATCGCCGATGCAAAACACCACCCGCCGCGGGCGGCGCCCGGTGATGCTCAGGTATTCCAGGCAGCGGAGAACGGCCACGTACCCGGCCGCGCAGGCCCCCGTCCCGTACTTCGGGCTCGCCTCCCCCCACGCATTGCCGACCACCGTGTTTCCCTCCACTGCCACCCAGGCCCAGGCGGCTTTCCCCCCGGTTTCCCGGCCGGAAAGCACGGCCACGTGCACCGTGATCTCCCCGGACCCCCCGCAGCGGTTGCGCTTCACTCGGAATCACCTCCCAGGAGTACTGCCGGGTCAAAACCCCAGAAGCGGACGGGGAGCATCCTGACCCCCCAGGACCGCGCTTCCTCCACGGATTCCACGTACACGTCAAGCCGCGCGCCCTTCACGGCTCCACCCCGGTCGAGCACCAGGCCGAAACCGTACCCGGGCACCCACACCCGCGTCCCGAACGGTACCCGGGGGTCGGCGGCAACCACTCCTTTTGCCACCTTCATACCCGACGCTGTCACCCCGTACAAGGGGTGCCCGGGACGCTTGCCGGTGGACTCGGGGCCCGCCGTGTAG
>Ga0080004_1158952_pt1 | contig 36381 bp, 33 predicted proteins | sample WasSprMetagenome_FD_69207 | JGI IMG/M metagenome (GOLD analysis project Ga0080004, IMG submission 69207) | Sulfidic aquatic microbial communities from Washburn Spring, Yellowstone National Park, USA - WS (SPADES assembly) (version 2) | ecosystem: Environmental > Aquatic > Thermal springs > Hot...
GGGCAAACCCCACGCATGGAGCAGGAACCTGGAGTCCCCTGAAAGGGGAAAAGCTTCCGCAAAACGCTCCCCGAGCAGAGGCTGTGAGGGAGTAAATGGAAGTAAAAGTGGAAGCCCCATCCGGCAGGGTGGGGAGGAGGTCACAGTACTGAAACCTATCTTTCAATTGCGGCAATTGATCCCCGCTCTGCGCCTGGAAACTAAGATGATCCTTATATGGATGAAAACCCGCTTTTAATTTGCAATGGAGGAAAGCTTCTGCGCTGTAAGTTGTTAAATCAAAAAGTGAACGGTCCATACAGGGTGAAAATGGGTTTAGGAGTGCCCATCCCTGAGGGCGGCCTGGCTCGCCCAAGGGCCTATAGAATGACAATTATACTGATGGCTATCAACCTCTTGGTATACGCGGTCTCCTCTTTCGAAAACTCTTTCCTTGGGATAGGGGACTACTGGTTGAGCATCGGTGGATTTGTCCCGCTATTGATACCGAACCCTTCCCAGTGGTATCGGGTAATCACATCAATGTTCCTACACTCAGATCTTTTCCACATCCTATTCAACATGTACTTCCTCTTCATATTTGGAAGGTCTGTAGAGAGCTCTTTGGGGAAATACCGATTCTTAGCTTTGTATCTCGCTTCTGGCATAATGGCATCCTTGTTTCACACCGCCTTTGCCTTCATTGAAGGTCCGGCATCATACTCGATACCCGCCATAGGCGCATCAGGCGCCATAAGCGGTATCCTAGGCGCCTACCTTATGCTATACCCCGGCACATCGCTCCTCATGGTTCTCCCGGTGTTCTTCTTCCCTTGGGTCTTCTGGATAAAGGCGTCATACTACATCCTGTTCTGGTTCGCAACACAAGTGATTTACGGCTTTGCGAGGGCTGCGGGTGGCACCGCCGTATTCGCACATGCCGGGGGGCTCGTGGCTGGGGTATTTCTCATCTACTTACTCGCGGACAGGGAGCGGATCGCCCAGCTGAGGGTTTTGAGGAATGTCGCAATCTTCTCATACCTCAGATTTGGGCCTCGCAGGACCAGGGGTCTGGGCAAATTTACAAAATCCCTCTTTTCCACACTGCTGCTTTTATTGCTGGCATCTGCCGCCTACGCCTCGCTCTACCCGACGGACCAGGGAAAGGTGAAATCCCTCACAGTCATGTACACGTGCCAAGGCTTCCCCTACAGCGACCACGTCGGCATTAGCCTTCCAGATCTCGAGTCGCAGCTATCTGCAATCCCCCTTGACAAGACTAGGATACTGCTCAACAGGCTGAACGCCGCTGGCTTGCTATACAACGCCACCAGCGGGGAGTTGAACCTAGTTGGGTGGACAGCTGACCTGCCGTTGAGGCTCGTGCTGGGCTCATCAGTTATCACAGTGAATGTGCCCACCACAATAATCTCCTTCAAAGGATTTTATGATGCCGACGGGTTCTTGGCTTACGGGGAGGGCAGCATAGCAACTCGCACTCTCAACATTGCCCTCCAAGGACAGAGCTACAAAATCACCGAAGGGGACCTATTAAATTACGAGTTTAAAATCTCCATCCAGACCGTCGATTTAATCACCCTCACACACCATACCGGGATGATATCGGTTTTCCTGACCCTGCTGAGCCTTGCCGTAGTGATCACCAAGGATCGAGAACTTGCCGTTGTAGGCGAGGACTGACCGCTGAATAGTCTCCAAGAAGCTGATCCACCGCATCAGTGCGACGTCCTCTCTCAGCCTCAGCCTTGGAGAGTGTCGAAGATACACTTCTACACGATCCGGCACTGGAAAGGGACTATTGAATACTTTATTTTCCCCACTCAACTATGCTCTAAAACGGCTCCTGAGTACCTTGGCATAAGCCTCAGGAGGCGCCGTCAGGCCGACCTCTGACCCGTAGATCTCTAGGAATGCCCTGTCTGTGGTGGCACCGCTCGGTCTCGCCATCACCCTGGCATTAAGGCTGAACCATTCCACACCCTCAGGGAACGAGTAAACTGCCATGTTAACTGCCCTTACGCCGAGATCCCACAGACCTCTGAGTACCCTCACGATCCCCTCAGAGAGCGCCTCCATCCCCCCATCGCCAAGCCCCGCCAGCGAGCTCACTCTCTGGGTGCTGAAACCGATGACCTCAAAAGCCCCCATTGGAGCCCACGGGGCAACCCACATTATGCCCCCCTCCTCCCCCACATATCTTTCTGAGTTCCTCTCCTCTGCCAGGTCCGACCAGTAGCTCCTCCCCTCCCTCTTCCAGTACCTTTCACAAGCCTCGAAGAGCTCCCTCTCCCCCTTCAATCCTGACCTCGAGGCTATCAGCTGAAAGTGGGGGTGGAGTATGGACGCCCCCGCGTTCGGCATATGGTTCCATCCCAAAAAATGGTATATCGCCCCTCTCTCAGCCCCTATTCTGAAGAACTCTCTAGAGGCTTTGAGCCCTTCCATCAGCTCCTCTTTTGATAACTTGTCCAGGTCTAACTTATGAGCGCCCGTGAAAACGCAAACTCCGTGGAGATCCGCAAGAGGGTAAAGGTTGGGGAATACGGTTGCGCCGCCCTCCTTTATCCTCCCTCCCTTCACGCAGTCCTCGGGGAACTTCGGGGTATCTCTATCTATGTTCTGCGGGCAGAAAGGGCAATCTGGCGGGGTGAGAGTGTCTAAGCCCTTTATCTCCTGCTTCGGTCTCAACCCTCTCGCCATGTTTATCCTGGAAACTCCTCCCGTTAGAGGGTCCACTCTTACCTCTATCGCCTGAGAAACTTCTGCAAACCCCTTTCTAGGGTCCAGAATCCTCGCGCATTCGCTAAACTTTTCCAGCTTCATGCCCCTCGCCCCCGAAGAGCGCTTTTTTTGCCGAATTGATGGCTTCTTCGACCGCCTTAATGACCCTCTCCCTCAAACCTTCAGGCAGAGTTTTCAGCACCAACAACTCCTGTGCTAGGGCTCTGCACCCGATGACCTCTTCCACCCACCTGCTCAAATCCCCCCTGGCTATGTGGAACTTCAGAGACCTCTCCTCTATCTTGTCCAGAGCCTCACGCAGCTCTGTCAAGTTCTTCACACTCACACCGATGGGCTCTGCAAACCCTGAGTAGAAATGGAAGGCATGCGTCTCTGGCAGATCCCCAAATAGCATCCTGTAGTATATTGCCCTGTCCCCCATCGCCTCATACAGCCTGTACCTGAAGTCTGCCAAAACCCACGTGAGGCTCAGGAAGGCCTCTATTGGACTGTTAAAATGACTGAAGTAAGAGTGTACCGCCCCAGCCCCTCCGCCTTTTGTGCTCATGTAGTGGTAATGGTCGCTCGTAGTGAAATACCTCCAAGCCCGGAGGAACCTCCCGCCCATGCTCTTGGCCATGGGCTCAAGGTACTTTACGACTTCAAAGCAGTGCCTCTGCATATCGTTCCCGAGCCAGGCTGACAAGTCCCGTTCCAGGTCCGCCCAAGATATGGCCTCTGGTACATCAACCTCGTCTACTGGCTGGAGTCTGGAAACCGCTTCCGAGGGGGTCGAGAACCTCATATCCCCACACTTATTGACCTCCTTCGGAATTGCCCTCATAAATTCATGGATCCCACTATCCGGCCAGTGGTGCTCACCAAAAGTTTCAAAGTCCATGGCTATCAATATGAGGTCTCCAGGGCTCCTATGCAGCCAATCGGCGTACTTCTCAGTAGTGAGAGGCCACTTATTCCAGTCTCTGCAGGTGAACCTGAACCCAATGTCGTCTGAGAGCATGTAGTTTCTCATCAATACAGAGACCTCTGACCCCTTTGCCCTGTAAACATAGTTTGGTGATCTCCACCCCAGTATTCTCTCCACTCCTTCGGTTAGAACAACCTTGAAACCCATCTCCTCAAAGACTTTGGCTATATCATTGCTGTAGATGAACTCGGTGTTCTCAGCAGTTAAAGGCTCCTGGCCGAAGAGCTCTTTAATAATTTTCCTGTGGGCACCCACCTGCTCTTTGAACTCATCAAAGTTTACCATGCATGCCAGTGAGTGGTAGTAAGTCTCTGCCACAAGCTCACATGCGCCTGATGTGACGAGCTCCCTGATCAGCTCGATTATCTTGGGCTCCCACCAGCTGCATTGCTCAAGAAAAATCCCAGAGACTCCCAGAGCACACTTGAAACCGTCCTCCTCAGCAGACTTCAACAGATTCTCCAACCCTGGCATGTAGCAGTGGTTGGCAACCCTGTGCAGTATCTCCCTGTTAAGTTCATCATCAAAGTAAATGTCTTCAACTCCTCCTTGGTAGGTGTACTTCCTACCAAAGTTCCGCTTAATTCTCCTCGGCTGGTGCAACTCAAAAAAGAATATTATTTCCTTCAATTTGTGCCCTCATGGATAGGTTGCTCAAACGACTATTTCAAACTATTCTGTTTTTCCAACATTTTGACTTCGAAAAGTCTCACCCCGGCGGGGTGTGTACCTCTGAATTTCGATGGTCAGTCAGAGATCGCCTGAATTTCATGGCATTCCTGCGCTTATGCGCCTTTTCAGGAGCCCCTCAAAGCTCTTTATACCCTCCCTGAGATCCCTCTCGGTCACGAACCCCCGCGGGGTGGGGATCTCCATCACCCTCTTGGGCACCCTGAGCCTGTCGAAAGAGAAGCCCTCTCTGAACTTGAATTCATACTTTTCCCTCAGTATTTCCTCGCCCATCTTTTTCAGGTCTTCTGGATTGAGGTTTATCCCCGTCACAGAGAGGCATCTACTCACCACTTCCGGTGTGTAAACCCCCCTGGCGAAGAAGCAGACTACTAGGCTGGAGAGGACCTGTCGCCAACACTCCTCCTCAAATATCATCCTAGCCAACTCGGAGGGCTCTGCCCTCCTCCCCTCAGCACTCAATTTCTGGTCTATGGCGTAGCCTGCATTGTCGAGGTGGCTGTGCCTCGCTCCAACCAAGAATCCGAGGTGCGTAGCGAGTCCACAGTGGTACCCCGGCATCTCGTTCCCGCCAAAGGCGAGTGCAAATTCTTCCCCTCCGTAAATTGAGGAGGCGTATTCCACGCCCTTGCCCAGCGCCTCATAGAACTCCCCCTTAACCCCGGCTATCCTCTCCACCGCCTCAATGTAAGCCTTGTAATCTCCCCAACTCAGGACAATCCCTCCTGTCTCCTCTGGCCCTACAATCCCCTTCTCCATGCACTCTGTAGCCCACGCAAGGACCACACCAGTGCTCATCGCATCCAAGCCAAGCTCCTCGACCCTGTCCATGAGCTGGAGGAATCCCTCCGGACTCCTTATGTCCAGCATGGAAGCGAGCGCATATATGGGCTCGTAATCGTACGATATCATCTTAGTCTTGTAGAAGTGCGGCTCGGACTCGTAGGGGACTCTTAGGGCCGCTATGTGGATGCAGCTCACTGGGCAGTGCGCGCAGGCCGCTCTCCTGCCCAAAAACCTCTCCGACATAGCCTCCCCTGAGAGCGCGCTGGCGCCCTCGAACGTCGCCCTCTGTAGGTTTCTCGAGGGGAGCGAGTTTGCCGCGTTTAACGGCAAGACGTTCATGGGCGTCCCGAGCTCGTGGTACTTCTTCATCAGCGAGGTCTTTGTAAAGCTCCTGAAAAGCTCTTCGTAAACCTCCCTGTAGCCCCTCGCGTCCCTCAGGGTGAGGCTTGTCCTACCGTGGATCACTATCGCCTTCAACTTCTTTGACCCAAAGACCGCCCCCAGTCCTAGCCTGCCGAAGTGCCTAAAGGTCTCGGTGATCACACCTGCATACGAGACCAGGTTCTCCCCCGCTCTTCCTATCCTCATTATCGCCCTGATGCCCGCGCCAGCTTCTCTCTCCCTAATTATTCTGCCCACGGTGGAGCTACTGCTCATCCCCCAGAGAGCCGAGGCGTCTTTGAACCTGACGCCCTCATCGTTGACCACCAAATAGACGGGTATCTCGCTCTTGCCCTTTATCACAATGCCCCCGAGACCCGCCATCCTCATCGCCACCCCGCACCTCCCCCCAGCGTGACTCTCGCCCAGGTTCTTCGTGAGAGGGGATTTGAACATCGCCACGGTCTTTGAGGCTAAGGGGAATATGCCATTGAGGTATCCCACACATAGTATTATGGGGCTCTCAGGCGCGAGTGGGTCTGTCCCTTCCCGGCACTCCTCCTTCAACAGCCTTATGGCAGCCCCCGTCCCGCCGAGACGCTCTTTGAAGAGGTCCCCCCTATCCTTTATCCAGTACCTCTTGTTGCTGAGGTCTACGTAGAGCACCTTCGAGAGCACAGATGCCTCAGTCATGCACCCTCAACCTCCTCCAATTTTATCACCCCGTAGGGGCAGTATGAGACGCAATACCCGCAGTACGTGCAGACTGTTGGCTTGTCCAAAACCTCATCCCAGAAGATGGCCCCTATGGTGCAGCCCGAGACGCAGTTCCCGCACGATATGCACTTCCTGTAGTCCAGCCTCACACCTCCCCCCTCCCTCCTGGTGAGGGCTCCCGTCGGGCAGACCTTCACACAAGGGGGCTCCCTGCATGCCCTACAGACCTTCACAGCAAACCCGTGCTCAAAACCTCCTGTGGACTGGACGAATATCGCAGTCCTGGCAAGCCCTGCCTCACCAAAGCGCCTGTTGCACGCAAACATGCAGGACTGGCATCCAACGCAAAGGTCAACATCCACCACGGCTATTCTCTTCGCCATTTTTATTTCCATTATATGCACTCGGCGAGAAAGCCCACGGTTTTAACCGTTGGATGAATCGCCACTAGATTTATATTTCTTATAATTATTAGTACTTTTTGGTGTAGTCCGGATGTCCGAAGGCTCGAATAAGGCTCCGGACTGAACTGGGTGGGAGGGGTTCGAGCAGAGATACAACCATCAAATATAGGCTACCTTCATAAAGGTAGCATTAACTGGGTGGTGGCACACCCATTGCAGATAGCCCCTGAGCAGTGAGGGATGAATGCTGAAACAGATGTGTCCCTGAGCGCTGAAGGGGCTGTGTGCAAGAATCTCCCGACTTTAGTCGTGGAGAGTGTCAATCCCACAATTATGGCAGTACGGCATATTGCTCACTGGTAAATGGCTCTACACCCTACCACTTAATCTTTGCTGGGAGATCGTCCGATAAGAGATTCGCCCACTCTTGCCCTCTTGAATAATGAAGTGAGTGAAAGTGTACATTAAAAAATCCTAAGCTTAACGCCTAGATTCATTCTTAGGTAACAGGCAATTGGTTCGAACCGAAAAAGAGAATATCCCGAAGAATATAGAAGATAATGGGGAATGCTTTGAACAAGCTGAAAGCACTACTAACCGAGCTCTCACGAGGCGAGATCCCGAAGGGGCCCTCCCCAGCTTTCACCCCCGTTCATCTCGTTAAGGCCCTCTTGCTATTGGAGTCTAGCAGCATGGGGCGCCAGTTAATGTCTAAGATGCTAGGTTTGGGCGAAGGATCAGCCAGAACCCTTGTCAAAAGGCTTGCTGAACGAAAGCTGGTCTCTATTGATCCTGTTGGTGGTTGCAATTTGACGGAAGAAGGCAGGCTCATAGTGAGCGAACTGCGCCAGAAAATCCCCTCCTCAAAAGAGTTTACCTTGGAGGAGTTCGGGATCAAGCTACCTTCTTTCGCAGTTCAAGTGAGGGGTTCTTCGGTGCTAACAATACCTATCACAAAGCTTAGGGACGTTGCAGTAAAGAATGGCGCTGATGGCATGTTGGTGTTTACTGTCAAGGACTCAAAGATCTCGCTACCGATGATATTGGACGACGTCTCAAGGGACTACCCTCGCCTCGTGGAAATGATCAAGAGCTCTTTCTCTCTAAGAGATGGAGATTTCATCTTAATAGGGTTCGCGGAGGATAAAAACGCCGCGGAACATGGCACTCTCGCGGCCGCCATCTTTTGCACCCTCGAGTATTAATTTTTGCCTCCTTGTACTTTTTTTTAGCGAAAATTATAAATTTATGGCATAATAAGACAAATTATAGGTGTTTATTAAATGAAAAAAAGTATTATTGTACTTTCAATTATCCTTATTGTATCCATAGGTGTGGTTGCAGGTATGTACGGCGCCGGACTCCTAGCACCAGCCCAGAAGGTTAAGGTCAGGATAGGCTACCTTACTGGAGACCTGCACCATTTAGCCCTTCACGTGGCGGTTGCGAAAAATTACTTTGCACAATATGGCATAGAATATGAACTTTATGAGTACATAAACGGGCCGACCCTCATGCAACACTTCGTGGTAGGAGAGCTTGACTTCGCCTATGTTGGCACTCCGCCAGCTCTTACTGCCAGAGCCAGCGGAATAGGCTCTAATGTGACTTCGCTACCTGTGGTAATAGGCTCTGGGAATTTGGAAGGATCTGCGTTGGTGGTGAACCCAGAAGTTATAAAGAGCGTAAGCGACCTTAACAACAAAAAGATTGGGACGCCAGGGACCGGGACGATACAGGACGTACTGATCACCACTTACGCAAAGAACAACAACCTTAACATTACAAAATACCCAGGGCGAATCTCCGACCTACCAATTCAGTATGGAAGGGGGGAGATCGACGGATTCATAGGTTGGGAGCCCTACCCATCAATAGCGGTTTATCAATATAACGCGTCAGTACTACTCACCTCTCATGACATCATGCCAAATCATCAATGCTGCGTACTAGTAGTCTCTGACAAGTTCTTAGCATCCAAACCAGACATTGTGGATAAGATGGTTGCCATACACAGAGCCGCCATAGACTTTATCAACAACAACCCAGCCGAGGCTAAGCAGATCGCAATGAATGTTACCAAACTACCGATGCCGGTGATAGATCTCGCATTCTCGCACATGTCATTCTCAAAATCTGTGAATGTCGATAGCATCAAAGCCTTTTTAATAGACATGATAAGGCTAGGGATCATCAGAAATGTAGATATGAGCCAAGTGGATAGCTTCATAAACGGCTTCATTAATACCAAATATGTATCTGGTTGAACGTGGTCTCAATGAGAAAGCTGTACTCTCGTCTGCAGTCTTTACTTTTTGCGTCAGCATCTGTCATCGTTTTCTTCATTTTGTGGGAACTGGCTGCCTCATACTTACAATCTCCATACTTTCCGGATCCCTACTCAGTCCTGAAGGCCTTTATCACCATAATTACGGTCGGGGACATCGACGGCTACACGTTGGCTTGGCACACACTAATGAGTCTTGAGCGAGTCCTGCTTGGATTCGCTGTTGGTAGCGCAACAGGCGTGCCGATTGGTTTGCTCTTGGGAATAAAACCAACACTTAAAAATGCGGTCACGCCCATTATAGAGCCGATCAGGTTCATTCCGCCTATAGCATGGATACCCCTTTCAATAGTCCTGCTCATCGGCATGTACAGGTACGTGTTCCTAATATGGGTTGGCGTCTTCTTCCCCGTGCTACTGGATACTATAGCCGGCGTCAAAAGGACCTCGATAACGCTGATACAAATGGCAAGGACATTTGGGGCTGACAACAAGAATATAATCACAAAGATCATATTCCCAAGCTCCCTCCCCGAGATCATGAATGGTCTCAGGGTTGGACTTGGAGTCGGCTGGATGTGCATCGTGGCCGCCGAGATGATAGGGGGCGAACCCGTTGGGCTGGGGAGACTAATACTGAAGTATGCAAACCTCCTCCAGATCGACACAGTGATAGTTGGGATGATAACAATAGGTCTTGTGGGCCTTGCCATGAATTATTTCATACTATTTTTGGAGAAGAGGATGTTTAGGTGGAGGGTTGAAATAAGGGCGTAGGTGTGCGAATTGGATAAGGCCATTCTCCTGGAGTCGGTATCAAAAAAATACGATGTTGGCTCAAGCTCGCTAAAGGTGATAGAGGATCTCACATTCGATGTCAATAAAAACGAGTTCGTCTGCGTAGTCGGCCCATCAGGTTGTGGTAAGACCACACTCCTCAGGATCGTTGCAGGGCTTGAACCCCCCTCCTCTGGCAGGGTGCTCGTTTTTGGTAGACCTCCAGACCCCAAAATACAGAGGTTCGGAGTCATCTTTCAAGAGGATTCTCTACTTCCTTGGAGGACCGTCCTCGGGAATGTGGAGTTTGGGCTTGAAATTCAGAACTACCCAGAGGCAGAACGAGAAAGGGTAGCCAAAACTTTTTTGGAACTTGTGGGGCTCCAGGGATTTGAGAACTACTACCCGCACCAAATATCTGGGGGAATGAAAAAGAGAGTTGCCATAGCTAGGGCATTGGCAATAGACCCTGATCTGATACTTATGGACGAGCCCTTTGCAGATCTTGATGCCCAGACGAGGTCTCTCATGCAGAGGGAACTGCTAAAGATATGGTCAAAGCTCAACAAGACTGTCCTCTTCATAACTCACAATGTCGAAGAGGCTGTCTTCCTTGCACAGAGAGTTGTTGTTTTGACTAAACGCCCCTCAAGGGTTAAGCAGATAATCGATATAGATCTTCCCTACCCGAGGGCTAGACTTAGCCTCCCATTCATATCTTACCGAGAGCGGATATTGACCGCCTTCCATGAGGAATTGGAGGGCATCTGATATGGAAAAAGAGCTAACAATCCGCGATGAGCTGATAAACGCTGCTATGACTTCCAACGAAGCATTCTCGGCGACTCTAAAATCAATAATGCGACGAATGGACATCTCTGCAAAGGATCTGAGCGAGGGGTCTGGCATCCCACTCAGCACCATAAACAAGATACTCTCAGAATGTAGAGACCTTCGCCTCTCCACTCTTAGAGACATCCTGAGGTACCTTCATTCTCTCGAGGTCCCGCAGGCCGATATCGTAATCGGGGTGATTGCTGCAAGACCCTCGCTCGACACGATATCAAAACACCAACTGTTGGCAAAAGGTAAGCGCGTGATTATAAAAGAGTACCCTGCCCTGACAATAGAGGATGCCATAATAGCCGCGATAAAGGCGGAACGGGATAGAGTAAACGGCCTCGTCTGTGCCTCCATTGTGGCCAGTATAATAGAGAAGTTCGTGAGAATTCCAATTGCAACAATAAAGATTGAGGAATCAAACATTCTGGACTCAGTGAACCTCCTCGTTGAGAAAATAACCTCAACTGGTTAATTTATAAATGTTTTTTATTAATTATTAATAAATAATTAAAATATTAGTTCTTAAAACCATTTTAATACGATCCATTCTAATTTATGGGTCGAGGGCAAGATTTTTAACCCCCCAGTCATCTATCCACACACAAGAAATCTACAGAGAGGAGTTCTATGGCAAAATATCCGGACAAAGTGAATTTGTACGACGACCGCGGGAAGCTCTTCGACACGAACGTTCCAATCGAGGCTCTTAGCCCTCTAAAGAACACAGCAATACAAAAAATCATCTCATACGTGAAACAATGCGTCGCAGTCAACTTGGAAGGCGTTGAGAAGGCACTGGCTACAGGCGAAGTTGGAGGGAAGTGGTGCATAATCAGGGGCAGATCTCTAAAGCTTGATCTTGTCAAGAACGCAGGTAGCGTGGCCGACTCGCTAAAGAAATGCCTGCAGGTAGATCCTGGCGACGACACGGAGGTAAAGGTCCTGAAGGGCGGAAAACACCTCCTCGTGAAGGTCCCAGCAAAGCGGCTAAACGCGGGTGTGGAGTATACCACAGGTGTAACAGCAGTTGCTGCTGCCCTCTGTTGCACAATAATCGAGAACTTTAAAGTCAACATTTGGGATGCCGATCTTGTACACGCTGCCGTCTGGGGAAGATACCCCCAGACCATGGAGATGCTGGGTGGTAACGTCTCCTCGCTCTTGGCAGTGCCGCAACAGAATGAGGGTATGGGTTACGCCCTTAGAAACATCCCCTGCGCCCACATAGCCCTAATCGCGAAGAAGAATGCGATGAATGCTGCCGCTCTTTCGTCAATATTGGAACAGACTGCCATGTTTGAGATGGGCGACGCCATTGGCAGCTTCGAGAGGTTCCACCTATTGGGTCTGGCATATCAGGGATTGAACGCGGACAACATAGTCTACGATCTGGTTAAGGAGAATGCAAAGACCGGAACGCTGGGAGACGTCGTCATATCGACCGTGAAGAGGGCCCTCTCAGACGGTGTTATCAAACCCTTAAAGAAGACGCCTTCTGGTTACACGCTTTATACCACAAGCGACCTGAACAAGTGGAACGCCTATGCCGCAGCAGGACTTTTGGCTGGGACGATGATCACCTGCGGAGCTGCTAGGTCCATGCAGCACGCCCCCTCAGTCTTCATATACTTCAACGACCTCATAGAAAGGGAGACAGGTCTCCCCGGAGTGGACTTCGGCAGGGTCGCAGGCACTGGTGTGGAGATGTCATTCTTCAGCCACTCGATCTACGGCGGTGGAAACCCTGCTGTATTCCACGGTAACCACATTGTCACCCGACATAGCAAGGGCTTCACAATACCATGCGTCGCCGCTGCTGTGGCTCTGGACGCTGGAACCACGATCTACACCCCCGAGAAGATCAGCGGGGTAGTGGGCGAAGTACTCAGCGAGGTGCCCGAACTTAGGGAGTCACTACGGTATGTGAATGAGGCCGCGGTCTCGATAAAGGGAGGAATCTAAAATGGTAGATTACAAACCCCAATATTACCCTGGAGGATCAAAAATAGCCGCCAACAGGCGCAAGTATATTGATCCCAAGTACACACTCAGAAAGCTGAGGACTATAAGCGATGACGACTTGGTTAGGCTGATGGGTCACAGGGTCCCAGGCGAGGCTTACAAGAGCGTCCATCCGCCCTTGGAGGAGCTGGGCGAACCCGCATGCCCCATCAGGGAGCTAGTTGAACCAACCCCTGGAGCCAAGGCTGGTGACAGGATTAGATACATACAGTTCACCGATTCTGTGTACTTTGCTCCGCTGACTCCATACATGAGGGCTTGGATGGGTCACATGCGCTACAGGGGAGTTGACATAGGCGTACTATCAGGGCGTGTTCCACTTGAGGCGCGAGAACGGGATCTTGAGAAGGTCGCTAAAGACCTCGTGGAGACAGAGATTTTCGATCCAGCAAGAGTCGGGATCAGAGGTGCCACCGTCCACGGTCACGCACTGAGGCTCGATGAGAATGGACTCATGTTCGATGCTCTCAGAAGGTTCCAATATGACAAGAACAAAGGCGAGGTCGTTTACGTGAAAGACCAAGTTGGAGTCCCGTTGGACAGACCCATCTACGTAGGAAAGCCCATCCCCGAAGAGGAACTTAGAAGGATAACTAGCCAGTTCAGGGTCGATGGAGAACCTTTCAGGAAAGATGCAGAACTTATACGGTTCGTCCAGAGGATCCACATGCTGAGAACAGAGGCAGGCTTCGACCCCAACAAGGTGAAGGATATCTAGGAGGGATTGTAATGAGCGAAGAGAAGAAGATGTTCCTAGAAGCGCTCAGGAGAAAGTTCAAAGAATCTCCTGAAGAGAAACAAACAAAATTCTACATATATGATGGATGGAAGCAGTCAAAGAGGAAGAGAGAATTTGTAGAGGCTGCCCAGAAGATAGCAAAGGAGAGGACTGTCCCATTCTACAACCCAGACCTGCACCTCGGCGGCATCCCGCTGGGGCAGAGGGTCTTGATGCCATATCGACTATCCGGCACAGACATTTACTGCGAGGGCGACGACCTTCATTTTATAAACAACGCCGCGATGCAGCAGATGTGGCACGACATAAGACGCACGGTGATCGTCGGTTTGGACGCGGCGCACACGGTCCTACAGAAGAGGCTTGGTAAGGAGGTCACCCCTGAGACCGTGAACCACTATTTAGAAGTGCTCAACCATGCACTACCTGGTGCGGCCGTAGTCCAAGAGCACATGGTCGAGACCCATCCAGGGCTGGTCTCGGACAGCTATGTCAAGGTATTCACGGGTGACGACGAACTTGCAGACGAGATCGACGACAGGTTCCTTATAGACATAAACAAGGAATTCCCTGCTGAGCACGCCGCACAGCTTAAGGCTGCCATTGGAAAACGGATCTACCAAGTCTGCCGCATGCCAACACTCGTAGCAATGACCTGCGACGGAGGCACAATGTCAAGATGGGCGGCTATGCAGATCTCAATGTCAATGATTAATGCCTACAAGCTTATGGCGGGAGAGGCCGCTGTGGGCGAGTTTGCATTTGCAGCCAAACACGCAGAAGTCATAGAGATGGGCACCTTGATGCCTTGGAGGCGAGCAAGGGGTCCTAATGAGCCTGGCGGTGTTCCATTGGGTTATCTGGCAGACATTTGCCAAGCTTCAAGGGTCAAGCCAGACGATCCTGTATGGGTCGCGCTGGAATCCATCTCCATGGCCGCTGTGCTCTACGATCAGTTCTGGTTCGGGAGCTACATGTCTGGCGGAGTAGGCTTCACCCAGTACGCAACTTGCACGTACACCGACAACATTCTTGACGACTTCTGCTACTACGGCGCCGAGTACGTTAAGAAGAAGTATGGCGGCTTCGCAAAGGCCAAGCCGAGCTGGGACGTTATAAACGACGTTGCCACGGAGGTAACCCTGTACGGTCTTGAGCAGTATGAGCGATACCCTGCCTTGATGGAAACTCACTTTGGCGGATCCCAGAGGGCCGCCGTAGTTGCCGCCGGCGCCGGAGTCTCTGTATCGCTAGTCACCGGCCATTCCACTGCTGGAATCAACGGTTGGTATCTGAGTCAGCTGCTTCACAAAGAAGAGATGGGCCGACTCGGCTTCTATGGATACGACTGCCAGGACCAATGCGGCTCGGCGAACAGCTTCTCATGGAGGAGCGACGAGGGTCTGCCCTTCAACCTGAGGGGTGTAAACTACCCCAACTATGCACTGAATGTAGGGCACCAGTCAGCATACTGCGGTATTGTCTCTGCCGCTCACGGTGGAAGAGGAGACGCGTGGACAACAAACCCATTGATAAAGGTCGCCTTTGCAGACAAGGATTTGAAATTCGACTTCACGCACCCGAGGCTATGCTTCGGAAAGGGCGCGCTCAGGGAGTTCATGCCCGCTGGCGAGCGGGACTTGATCATCCCGAGCCACTAATCTCCCTTTTTTTAAATTATGTCGTTCAAGATGACTGGATACTCTTCACTCAAAAGGATTGTAGATATAATCACAGATCTATCCAATTCGACACCGGAATGTGCAAAAGAGAAATACCCTGAATTCCCATCCTTGTCTGGGCACATTGCAAGCTTGTTCTCAAAGGATCACTTGCACGATGTACTTCCAAGGCTGAGGCTCCAACTGAGGATAGTAGAACGTTATAACCCTCCGATCAGACCTGCGCTCGACCCGTACTCATCAACACAACTTGGAATATTCAGCAAGAATTTCTCCGATTGGGAAGTCGGGCTCTTCCTAAATTACCCTGCCTGCTGCATCCGCTCATTTTCAGAGGAAGTTCGATACGGGTTTGACTCGAGGCACTTGGAAGAGCTGAGTAGCCTGAGAGAAGAGGTCGTGTTCGTAAGTACTGCAGGGTTTGTTCCACATAGCATATTTTGCAAAGAAGCTTCTGAAAGGGCACTTATAGGCTTCTTAAAGTTGGACGATTTGCAATTATTAAATGATCTTGAGGAAGAGCTTTCCCGAGCTCTCCCCCACCCTCACCCAGAGTATCAAAAGCACTACTACGATATATTAACCCATGATACTCAACACTGAATGGCACCTTACAATAAAAAGTCAAATTCATTGATGAGCTTTCAAATCGAAGGTGGAGAAACTTACACTTCGCCTGATCTCCGATATTATCTTTGGGACTTCTCTGAGAGACTCCACTAAATGATCCACTTCAAACAGCATTTTTTCCGTGACATCAGACGGATCCCTCTTTACAAGGATGGATATGTCCGCCTCCCTCATAGCTGGAAGATCATTTACATCGTTTCCCACCATCACCACAAGTCCATAAAACCTTCTGAGCTTTTTCACAAAATCCATCTTTTCTTTAGGCGATGCGTCCGCTATCACGAACCTTTTGTCTATTCCCAAGATCTTGGCACACTTTAGGGTTGACTCACGGCAGTTTCCTGTCGCTAAGAATACGTCGTCGTCTGTTCCCCTGATAGTCTCGACAGTCTCCCTCACGTCTTCATAAAGTACTCCTCCTAAGCCCACCGCGTGCGTTGGGCATGCGAACTTGTCCACTATTAGGGCCGCACATGTCCCGACTTCTGAACCGCAGTGCCTTTTCGCCTCGACCAAAACCCTTTTCAACGCATTGAGAACATCGTTCCGCCTCAAGATCTCATTGCTGATTCTGGGGGGAGCGGATGAGGAGGAACAAATGACCTTTCCAATCTTGATACCGCCCCGTTTTATCCCAATACTGGCACCCTTAATGTTTACTAGGTACCCACCAATCTCTAAGACAAATTTCAAAGTATTGACATGAAAAAGAACCTCATTTTTATGAATGTCCAAAACCACTCTGCAGGGTTTCAGTATTGTGCCCGACTTGTCAAAAACTACTGCTGCCCTCAAGCATTTGGCCCTCTTCATCCAGCACCGCAAACATTCCCGCTGGTGTCTATCTCGCCCTCGTCTTTGATCTCAGGAGTTTTAGCTCTTTCCTTAACTTCTACCTCCTCTATTCCCTTCCCCGCTTCCCTATCTTTCCCTATTCTTTCTTCGCCCTCCTCCGCCCCTCGCATCGGACTTTTTTCAACAATGCCCTCTTCAACAATCTCTAAGAAGTCTTCATCGTAAAATAGTCCAGTCGAGTCCAACTTGGCCCAAACTTTGCCATCCAGTTCTACCAACTCAACAACTTTGCCGAGGGTGCCCGTCCTCTTGTATATTACCGGTGATCCTTCCTTGATCATTTTTCCCATTCCCCACAAATATTTAATAAATTCTTAAGCATTTTCTTTCCTATTAATCTGAGGGATCCCAATTGGAAGACCTTAGGGAGATCGTAAATAAGACGAGATCTTACAAAGGGCTATCAAGAAAGGCCCAGATTGGGGAGATCGTCAACATACTGGGCGAGATAGACTATGACGATGCCGGAATATTGGAGGTGGAAGGTCTAAACATAGTGGTCTCAACCGACGGCATCGCAGAGGATCTGGTCAAATCGGATCCCTGGTTTGCCGGGTATTACTCTGTGCTTGTAAATGTGAATGATGTGGTTATAAAGGGGGCAAGACCACTTGGATATGTTAATGTGATCTCAGGGCCGAGAGAGATCAGGAACAAGATGGCCGAGGGGATAAAGGCTGGGCTGGAAAAATACAACGTCAAACTACTAAAGGGGCATACTCACCCCGACTCTTCATACGCAGCAATAGATGCCGCCGTTGTGGGCGTTGCAAAAAAGGTCGTGAAAGGTACAAACGCGCGCCCTGGGGATGAAATTGTAATGGCAATTGACCTATCAGGCTCATTCGGTTTGAAGGGTTGGGTTAAGTGTTTCGACAGTACCCTGAGAAAAACATCAGAGCAAGTCCAAGAAATGCTATCCGCCATAATTTCCGTCCTAGAGTCTGGGGAAGTATACTGTTCTAGGGACATAAGCGCTCCTGGAATTTTGGGGAGCCTGGCAATGCTCTGCGAGTCCAGCAGCGTTGGGGCCGAGGTCTCTTTGGAGAAGATCCCCGCACCCGAGGTCTCTTTTCTTTCGGAGTGGCTAACCTCCTACCCTGCCATGGGCTTTATCTTTGGCTCCCCAAACACTAGGATCTTTGAGGCTTTGAGGAATGTGGGTTTCTCCGTGGAGTCCGTAGGTCGCTTCACTGCCGATAAAAAAATAGTGGTGTCCATGGGGCAGAGAAGAGAGATCTTCATGGACCTAACAAGGGAGTCTGTCTTTGGATTGAGATAGCTCTGCCATCTCTTCCGGCGAAAAAGAGTTCACAACTTCGCAGGCAGGCCCCTTCATAACTATCCTCCCATCCCTCAACAGTATTGCCTCATCGCACGTATTTAGAACAAAACCCATGTCATGTGAGACTATCAAAAAAGTCTGCCTAAGCTCGTTCCTAGCATTTTTTATCGACCTAGACACATCTTGCTGTGTTATCGGGTCCATCGTGCCAGTAGGCTCGTCAAGTATCACTAGGATCGGCTCCCTTATGAGCACTTGTGCCAGCGCGACCCTGTGCCTTTCCCCTTCGCTCAACTCGTCCGGGTATTTATTTAAAATCGACTCCGTAACGCTTTCTTGGAAGCCGGCTGCTCTCAACACCATGACTGCCTTGAATTTTGCAAACTCGTCAGGCAACTCAAGCCCAATTGCGTCCGTCAAATTCTCTTGCACAGTTCTATGCGGGTACAGTGAGTACTCTTGGTGAAGCAAACCTATGTATGGTGTCGCCCTTCCCCGCCCCGTTGGCCCTGGTTGCAGCATGTCCACCCACTCGTCTCCTATCCTCAGCCAGACCCTGCCCGAGGTCGGCTCCGTAAGACCAGCAATGATCCTTGAAAGTGTTGTCTTTCCCGCCCCGCTCATCCCCACGATCCCAAATATCTGCCCCTCCCTGACTTCAAAGGAGACTTCGTCTAGGGCTCGGACAACTCCTTTATCTATTGAGAAGTAATGCTTCTTCAGCCCCTCCACCTTCAGTATCGTGCCCCCCGTTTCCACCTTTGCCTCTCTATATACTACCTCTGCCTCAGATAGGAACTCTTTGACTATCTCCTTCGGTTCGCCTATGGCCTTCACGCGCCCGTCCTCTAGGAGTATTGCCCTCTCACTCAGAGCCTCTACCGCCTCTGGCAGATGCGAGGTGACAAGCAAGGTTGTGTTCTTTTTCTTGACTTCTTCGTTCAATATCCTGTAAATCATTTTTGCGCTTATGGGATCTAGTGTACCAGTCGGCTCGTCTGCCAGCAATAGGATCGGGCTTATAGCCAGCTGCCTACCAAGGACGACCCTCTGCTTCTCCCCACCGCTGAGGTCCCTAGCCGCATGGAGTAGCCTGTGCTCTAGCCCCATCCTCTTGGCAAGCTCTAGCGCCTTACGCCCCACCTCAGCACCATCGATTTCAACCTTCTCCAAAGCCTCGACAAAATTCTCGTAGACCGTAAGGCTACCATAGAGGGCGAAGGTCCTCTGGAACATTATAGCTATTCTGTTCTTGATGTCTTTTGCTGACTCCATGTCCTCCCAGAAATCCACCTCTAAAAGTTCCATCCTTCCGCAGCATCTCGGGCAAACTTTCCCTGCTCTGCTGGGTCCCTCTACGAAACCACACTCCTTGCAAGATGCCACACGGTAAATCACCTTGCCTGACGTCGGGGCATATCCGCTCAAGCCTTTCAGCATTGAAAGAAGGACACTCTTGCCAGAGCCGCTCTTCCCAAGAATGCCAACCCTTTCCCCTTCGTGTATTACGAGTGATATGTCCCTGAGAACATAATTGTCATTGAACTTTTTGGAGACGCCGTCAACGACGATCAAAGCATCCTTCATTACCATGCACCAGAGAACACGATAATTAATGAGGAGTTGTATTTAAATCATACACTTCCATCGCTCGTCGCCAGTTCTCTGACTTTTTTTAATACATCTATCGCATCTAACTTCTTTTGGTCTATCCTCTCCCTCTTCAGCAAATCTAGAATGATTCTTGCCCTCTCCCTCCCTAGCTCTTGGATTGCCTTCTGAATTATCTTGGTATAATTCCTGAGATGAAAGGGGACCTCCTTCGCGCTATTTATTATGATCTCCTCCTCTCTTTGGCTGATCATGCCTCTCGATACTAGCGCCTCTAAGGTAGCCCTTATATTGACCAAGGGCTCAGAGAGGGGCTGGTACGTGGTCGGGTGAAACACAACCGCCACCTCATCGTCGGCACTGATTATCCCTTCTTTATACCACCTGTAAATCCTACCAACCCCGATCATGCCGTAAACGTCCAACTCGCAAGCCCTAAGAGCCCCTATGCTGGACCCGCCGACCACTTTGACTCCTTTCTTCAGGGCGTAAAGGATCTCACGGGGGGAAACAGCTGTCTTCTGGTAGAACACACCATCCACAAGACCTATTATCCCGAACCCTTCGTCAGCAGCTCCTGCCACATCCCCCCTCCCAGCAGGTGGTCTATACTCGGCTAGGTCCAAAATCTTTTTGGCCTCACTTGCCTCCAAACTAGGTCCTAAAAAAATTACGACTTTCATACGCTTCCACATCTGCCACTCTAAGCCTTCATCTTCAATTTCTCAAGCGCCCTCCTACCTATTCTTTCCTTGTCAAGGGCGTAGACCTCTAAGCTTGGGACTATAACGCGCACAGCGGGGACGCTAACTTCCCTTCTCGTCAAATCCACAACTATGAGCTCATTCAAACCAGCCTCTCTAAGCTTATTGATAATGTACCTTATATCTTCCAAAACGTCGTCACTGTCGAAGCCTTCAAGCTCACTCATTTTCGTCTTTTCGTCAGACTCCTCAAACCACCTCCTATTCAGCCTCTTCATCCGCTCGTAGCCTATCCTCCTCGCAAAGACTGCCTTGTAGGTGTCTTCCCTGGTGCCATGGATTGTTGTTAGTCTGCTCTGTGCCGCCTCCGTCAACGCCCTAACTAGTGCAACCTCTGGCACGAGATGGGACCCAACGCCGAGCGAAAGGAGAGCAGGGTCTTTCGTCACTTCATCGTCTATTGCTACTGCTATTGTTGGTATCCCGATATCCGATGTTATATTTTTGATATAGACTTGCACAGAAGCATCCCTGAATTTTCTGAGAAGCTCCCCAGCCAAGTTACAATGCTCGACTTGAAGGTCTTTGCCTTTAATGACTCCCAATTCAAATAAAGACCACGCATCCCTTTCTATAACCTCTAGTAGCCCGTGGAGAATGGCTTCTTCTATAACATTCCCTGTTGCTAGCCCGTTAGTGTTGGTCCTAAATAGCTGGTTTTCCCTTCTGTAAGGGTGGAACACCGCCTCTGCTGGGACAAAGATTTCTTCTCCACTTATGAGCGAGTGCCCCTGAACCCATTCAAGGTTTTCATTGTGGGAATAACGTCTGAGCTTGGGCAAATTCAAAGTAAAAGGATCGAGAACCCTGTAAGATTTACACAGCGCCTCATAACTACCCTTCACCATTCCAATATCCCTGGGCTCGCCTGAGAACCTCTCTATTGCCTCCATTATCGCTGAGATCTTCGCCTCCTGGGGAGTGTGCCCCTTACCCGTGTACACAGTTATGGCCCCCTCAGCAGCTAAAGGGCGCATTGCCGTGAAGACGGGTATGCCTATCCTGTCCAATCCAGTTATGTCGGCTACCCTTGTTATGTCTGCCTTGCTGTAGATCTCTTCTAACCACTCTAAAGTCTCATTAGGTAGCCTAGCTCGGTGGGTCCCTTTTTTATAGCGTTTTTTTACTGAGCGAAGTATCATGGAATCGCACCATCACCAGCGTATCTACTTCTTAGCCCCTTTTCAGCTGCCACCGATATCAAAATTACCATAAAGATCAAGACCGGGTTAGTTGTGTCTGTCTACAAATTTTCGGATGGTTTGTGGGATTATTTCTCCCCCTCTTCAAGCTCCTTCATACCCGAGACCATTACGGCGACGCCCACAGCGCCTATTAGGTTCGGTTTTTCGGGAACGATCACATCAACACTCAAAATCTCTGACATCGCCTTAACCAGCCCTTTTATGAGCGCTGTGGATCCGACCTGCACTATCGGATATCTTATGTCAATCTCCTGAAGTTGCTGTTCGAAGACTTGTTCCGCGACGCTGTGACACGCAGCCGCTGCGACGTCCTCTACCTTGGCTCCACTTGCAAGGCCTGCCACCAAATCCTGAAGCCCGAAAACTATACAGTATGCATTCATAGGTACCTTTCTGTAATCCCCCTTCAATGCAAGATCCCCGAACTCATCAAGAGATACGCCCAGCCTCTTTGCGCTCGTCTCTAAAAATCTGCCAGACGCTCCTGCACAGACCCCTCCCACAGTAAAGCTGTCCGGTATGCTGTCGTAGAGTGTGACTGCCTTGTTATCCATGCCCCCTATGTCTATTACAGTCGCATCCCCCTTCTGCCTATTGGAGAGGTACAGTGCCCCCTTCGAGCATGTGGAGACCTCCTCCATCGCAAGCTGGGCCTTGTATGCCTCCTTGAGGATCATTCTGCCATACCCAGTGACTCCTATGGCCTCCAAACTTTCTAAACCGACTTTTGCCTCTTTAAGTGCCATATTGAGCGCTAGCTGTCCGCTCTCAAAAACGCTCGTTGTCGGGATCCACCCTGAACCTATTATCTCATTATCTCTCATTATAACTGCCTTTGTAGTTGTGGATCCCGAGTCGATTCCAGCGGTCAATCCCTCTTGTTTAGTTCTGGCGAAGAGTGGCTTCTTTCCGATTATACTCACAAGGGCCTCCATCCTCAGCAGCAGAGCTCCTGCCTTTGTCCTCTCAGTAAAGGAGTAAGTGACCACGGGGATTTTGGTCTTACTCTGTATGTATCTTCTGATTATGCTTCGAGTGAGTGCTCCTTCCGCGCATTTGAAGCAGGTGGCTATGAATACACCGTCAGCCTCTGCCCTCCCCTCCACTATCGCTTTTGCTCTTGCCATCATTACCCTCAAGCCGGGACTTGCAACATGGAATCCAAGTTCGTCCTCGATCGATCTGATCTCAGAGAGGTCAACCTCAGGGATAAAGATCTTTCCGCCAACGATCTCTGCAGCCTTCTCAATCTCTTTTTGTATGCCGCTGTATTCCGTTCCGCATGAGATCTGAGCGATCCTGACCCTTCTCGCCATCTTCATACCCGATCAAAGTGTTTTAAGCGGTCATTTATTTATTGCCTTCTATATGTTGAAAACATCTGCTTCAATCGCTCCCTCCAGTAGGAAAAGCCAGAGTCCTTACTACTGAAGTGCACTAAACTAATTAATTTTTCTTTATAAGACGGGAACTTAGAAAACCTAAAACTCTGATCCTTGGATGAATGGGCAAAACTTAAGTCTTTAACGGACTCTTGGCCTCAAATCGGTTGTCCCGGGTCCGCATGGGTGGCTTGATGCACGAGTAAGTTGCTCCACAATTCCAGCAAAACGGACTGGACCGCGAGGAACGGCGCATAAAGGGGATTTGAGGGAAAAGCTGGAAGCTCCTAGCTTCAGTCGTTAAGAGGGCGTCACTTGACGCGTATCTCTACGATATCTTTATCCGCAAGCTCATGTTCGCCGCCGACGCGTTCCCCGTCATAATTCACAGATCTGCCCCAGACCCTCGCATATTTGAAGTTCTTATAGAGGTGAGAGTGCACGATCTTTGCTATGTCGAGCACGTTTGTTCCTATCGGCACGATGATGGGCTTCTCAGCCCTCTCACCGTTCGGCTCCTTTGTATAAATTCTCATTATTCCGAGCATTCTAAAGATAGCCTCGCCAAGACTTGCCGTCCCCTCCCCTGTGAGAGCGGAGATGCCAAGCGCCTCTCTCCCTGTAGCTCTCTTGAACTCCTCTACCGCATTTGGATAGATGTCTACTTTATTTATAACGATCATCGAGGGCTTGTAAACCCTCGTCTGCTCCAGCGCGTCCTCAAAGTCACTTAACCCAACATCGCCCCATACCCTGATCGAGGCGTTCCGGACGCCGTTCTCCCTCAGCAACCTCTTAACATCCTCGATCCTGCACTCCATCCTTCCTGTACACATTATCTGTATCCCCCCGCCGTTAGTCACTTCTATCTCTACCCTGTTAGTTCTCCTGTCTATGGTTATGCCTGCCTCCATAAGCTCCTTCATTATCTTCATAAACTGACCGGGTGCATCTCCGCCGTCCAGCACTATCAGCAGACCGTCGGCGTTCCTTGCCAGGCTTAAAAGTTGCGCACCCCATGCCCCGCTTGCCATCCCTTCGTAGACCGCTGGCGTGTCCACCAACTGAAACTGTATGTCTTCGAACTTCATCATGCCTGGAACGGGCTCCTTGGTTGTGAATTCGTGGTCTGATACTTCTGTCTTAGCATTTGTGACCCGCATTAGTAGCGAGCTCTTGCCAGACCCCGTCATCCCCAACATCACTATCTGCGCCGCGCCCTCCTTTTTTATCGCGAATCCGCTGCCGCCGCCCCCAACCTTCCTTCTCTTCTGCTCCTCCAGTTCAGCTTTTAGCTGAGCCAGCCTCCTCCGCAGATACCCCCTCATCTTCTCGTTTCCCTTGTGTTCAGGTATGGACGAGATGAACTCCTGTAGGTACTTGATCTTCTCTGGGAGGGTCCTTGCCTCAATGTACCTCCTCTCTGCAGCCTTTGCCTGGGGAGGGAGGTTTGCCGGCATAACTATCCAAAAATAAGCTTAAAAAACACAATATTAACTATTTGCCTTCTTGTGATCTCTTTTCTCTCTTAATGACTCCTACCATTCTGGCAATCCTCACAACCCTGTCCGCGAGCTTGGTCGCATTCTCATCAAAGAGGTACACATTTGGCTCTATCCCGAACCCTCCTTCGTCCACGATCGCATCGAACCACCCCTCCCCCCTCTTTGCCAATTCTTCTATGAACTTTATGAGCTCGTCCTCTCCTTCCTTGTACAGAGGGTCCCTTTTCAGAGAAAAATACTTGAGGTTTAATTTGTTCAATACCGTCAAAACATCTGCATCGTACTTTATGTTGATCGCAGACCTAATGTTTGGGTTTACCCTCATGGCTGCCAGTAAGACCTTTCCAAGGTGACCGGAGACGCCGAACTCAGGATCCATCAAAGCCTTTGCTTTTCCCCTGAACCGCACTATCCTTCCTGGCACTCCCGCCACGTCAGATATGGTCTTTGCCTCCTTTATGGCCATCACAATGTTCGAAAAAACCTCGGGTAATAAGAGGGGGAAGTCTGGGCAGGACTCAATAGCATCCACAGCCAACCTCACTTCGCTCAGGATCCTGCGCCTCAATTCCGGCACGTCTGCCAGAGTCATATGCAGCTGCATGCAAATAGCGCACCTCTCGTCCTCAAGCTCATGAACCTTTATTTTGTGAGCATGACAGATCGTTCCGCCCCTCCTAAGACTCAGGCATATCTTGCAGATGTGGCTTATCAGGTCTGTATATGTCAACCTCTTCATATTGATCTCTGAAGTGATGCTCTTAGCAAGGGCTGAAAGCTCCTCCACTTGGAATGGGGGCAGGATTACCTCCTTCTCATCCTGAGCCAGATATCCGCTGACGGCCGCCTGTGTTACGCCTAGCTTTCTGGCTATCCGGGTTTGCGTCCACCCGTAGGTCTCTGACAGCTCTTTTGCTATGAGAACTCTGAGCGCTGGTAGCAGAACTCTAACAGTGATCTCGCAAGGCGGGTTCAAAGCTCGCCCTCCAATATAAAGTAATTATTATAACCTTTATATTGCATACTTATAAAAGTGATTAAAGATCTATTATAGTTTGTGGTGGATCTCTTGAAATCTGAAATACCGTCCGTCTTGACAATCGCTGGCTCAGATTCTGGTGGTGGGGCTGGGATAGAGGCGGACCTGAAGACTTTTGCCTCAATAGGTGTCCATGGACTCGTCGCCCTCACGGCTGTCACAGCGCAGAACACCACAGGGGTCATCGGCGTTCATGAAATTCCCCCTGAAATGGTGGGCCTTCAGATAGAGGCTGTGGTCAATGACATCGGCGTAGATTTTGCGAAGACTGGGATGCTGTCATCCTCTGCCATAATAAAAGAGGTTGCAAGGTCAATCAAAAGGTTTGGTTTGAAGGTTGTAGTCGATCCAGTCATGGTGGCAAAATCTGGAGCGCCCTTGCTAAGGAGCGACGCAGTCCACTCACTGAAGGAAGATCTCATCCCTTTGGCCGAGGTCGTCACCCCCAACCTAGACGAGGCTGAGGTGCTGACCGGAATGAAAATCCAAACTGTCGAGGACTCCATCAGGGCAGGAAAGCAAATTCTAAGTTTTGGGCCCAGAGCGGTGGTGGTGAAAGGCGGACACCTTAAAGGCGACGCCGTAGACGTGCTATGTCTTAGCGACGGTTCGGTCAAAGAATTCCGTTCCCCAAGGGTGGATTCTCCGACAACCCATGGCACCGGGTGCACTTTCTCTTCCGCGATAGCCGCCTACCTGGCGCTCGGTCTCTCTGTTGAGGACGCTGTCAGAGAGGCGAAGAACTTTGTTCTGAACGCAATTCTTTATGGGCTCAAAATAGGTAAGGGAGTCGGTCCCGTCGAACCAATAAGCAACCTGAAAATCGATGCTGAGCGTTATCGCGTGCTAGCTAGAATGCAGGATGCCCTAAGCATACTGGAGTCATCAGAATCGCTCGCACAATTGGTTCCGGAGTGCCAGATAAACCTGGTAATGGCATTACCTAGTCCTTACGCTAGAAATGCCGAGGCTGTCTGTGGCGTGCCAGGAAGGATCACAAATGTTGGTGGAAGGTTGCGAGCTTCTTCGTGTCCTGCCTTTGGTGCCTCAAAGCATGTCGCCAGTACGGTGATTACCCTGATGCAGTACGACCCGACCATGAGGTCGGCAATGAACATTCGCTATTCGAAAGAGATCATATCAGCATGCGAGAAGTTGGGATGGACTGTCGGCTACTACGACAGGACCAAGGAGCCCCCGGAGGTTAAGGAAAAAGAGGGAGCCACAATACCGTGGGGTGTGAAAGAAGCCATAAAGTCCGCGGGGCGCGTTCCCGATGTGATATACCACACTGGGGATCTTGGAAAGGAGCCGATGGTGGTACTCCTCGGCAGGGATCCTGTGGAAGTGGTCATGCGCGCCTTGAAATTGTCAAAGTCGCTCTGCTCCCACCAAGCTCCCCAGGTTTGAGACCTGAGCGGTAATCCGATCAAAGATTCCACTCCTGGCCTCCTCCAGGAACGATGCCATCTTGAATAGGGGGACGATTAGTACTCTTTCATACTCAACTATGCCCTCATCGTAAAGAGTTACAATAATCGGTATGAGGATCACACGCCTCCAATTACTTATATTGAGGGAGCTAAACTCCTGTATCTTGCCCAAGAATTCTAAACTCCTGCTCAGGTGCTTTGAGGCGGAGGCTCTAAGGGCTGAGGTCTTTCCAGGTCTGAGGTCCCAGCGCTTGCAATCGACCAAGATTATCCTCGGGTTCTCCATTGCTATGACATCTATCTCGTACCTCTTTCTTCTTGAAGAGAATCTGAAATTTCTGAAAGTTAAAAACCCCGCCTCCTTCATCATATCAGACGTAAGCTCCTCAAAATCTTTCCATCCGGCCCTTCTCAGGACCTCCTCCAACGGCTCGCCACGCCTCAGCCTTAACTCTACGTCCCTTAAGGAGATCGTTCTGTGGCACCTCTGCCGAAGAGAATCTCTGGTGGGAGCCTCGCTATCGGCGGGGTTGTGAGTTTATGTGCATTTTCCACAACCCTCCTCAGGACGCTCTCGACTTTTTGCCTATTTTCCTTCCCAAGCAACTCAACTATTTTACTCAGGTCGTATCCAAGATCCAAATGGTAGTATAGTATGGCGTCTATTTCGTCATAATCCATCCCCAACTCCTCTTTTATGGAGTGTCCCGGCCATAGTCTTGGGCTGCTCTGTTTTTCTGCAATCTCCTCAGGTATGCCTAGGTGCCTTGCCAGGACCCTCACCTGAGTCTTGTACAGCCCTCCAATGGGGAGTATGTCGACGCCACCATCGCCGTACTTCGTAAAATAGCCTATGGCAAGCTCGCTCCTGTCGCCGCTTCCAACGACGATTCTCTTCTCGAGGTTCGCGAAGTAGTAGAGTATCGCCATTCTAATCCTAGCCTTGAGGTTCCCCTCCGCCACCCTTTCACCAAATTTGCCAACTTGCTTCAAAAAGCTCTCAACTATCTCTGTTATATCAATGGTCTTATGCTCCAAACCAAAGATCTCTGTGACCTTCATCGCATCTCGGAGATCGACCAAGGGCGTCGAAATCGCCTCGGGCATTATTAGCGCCAGTACCTTGTCCCTTCCGAAAGCTTTCACCAAAAGTCCTGCAGTCGTGGATGAGTCCAGACCCCCGCTCAGCCCAAAGACCACTCCTCGGTCCTTGACCCGCCCTCTTAAAAACTCGATTATACACTTCTCAGCCCCTGCCGCGTCAAGTTTTTTCAATACATCAGCCCTCATATCTTTCCCGTCCCAGATCTATCTCGCATCGTATAAAAGCTTAAATTTCGCGCACAATCAATATGGTATCAGGCTGGTGCATTTATGGTCCACAGAGATCAGTTGATGGGCGCAAGCATACTGACAGTCTCAATAGCCCTGATAATCATCTACATCTATTGGCTCTTCTTCTCCCCGTACAGCTGGTGGGCGATAGTAATCCCTGTACTCGTGGGGGTTCTGGCCGTACTTGGTATTGCTGGGTGGATCGGATACACCATGGCTACAACCCCTCCACCCAAGCCCCTCGACGAGTTGCCCGAGTTCAAAGAACCCGAAAAGAAGGGCTCTGCCGAAGGCAGCGCCTCGGGCAAAAATAAGCAGACTGAGGTTGATGATAAAAGCTGAGCCACAGATAATCCACAGGCTAATATTCTCCCTCCCCCTACTAATTGGCGGTGAAAAAATTGAAGGTCACATACCCGCTCATTTTGATAAATTACAAGACCTATCTGGAATCTCTGGGGAACCGAGGGATCCTCCTAGCAAAGGCCGCCGAAAGGATTTCAACTGAGTACGGGATCTGCATAGCAGTGGCTCCACAATTTCTCGATATTCAGAAGATAGCCACCGAAGTTTCAATTCCAGTATTCTCACAACATTTAGACCCTGAACCTCCTGGGTCCCACACTGGCTACGTCACCCCCGAATCTGTTAAGGGGGCAGGGGCGTGCGGCACGCTGCTCAACCACTCAGAACGCCGCCTTAGGGCTGATACCATTGAGGATTCTATAACAAGAAGCAAGGAGTTGGGTCTTCTGACCTGCGTATGCGCAAACACTTCCCGAGTAGGTATGGCGTTGTCTGCTCTAAATCCTGACATGGTCGCGATTGAGCCCCCGGAGCTCATAGGGAGCGGCATATCGGTATCCAAAGCCAAACCGGAAGTCATAAAATCTGCAGTTGAGATGATAAAGTCTGTGAACCCCGCCGTTCATGTGCTTTGCGGGGCCGGGATTACCGACGGCACGGATGTTTTAAGGGCTATGGAACTCGGCTCCGAGGGGGTCTTGGTCGCATCAGGGGTTGTAAAAGCCAAAGATCCAGAAAAGATCTTGAGAGACTTCGCGTCCACCCTCACCCGATAATTTTTGTACACATATATACAAAAACGCTTAAATATAGTTATTTATAACCTATTCAGCTCACTGGTGATTCTATGTCTACTGACAAGAGCAATATACGTGTAGACTTATCACTGGACGAGATCCCGAAGTATTGGTACAATATACTTCCAGATTTGCCCGAGCCTATGCCGCCCCCCCTCGACCCCTCGACAAAAAAGCCCATAAGCCCCGAAGCATTATTCGCGATCTTTCCCAAATCCTTAGTGATGCAGGAGGTCTCAACAGAGCGCTTCGTACAAATACCGGATGAGGTGAGGGAGATATATGCTCGACTGGGGAGACCTACCCCCCTTATAAGGGCAAGTAGGCTTGAGGAGCATCTTAAGACCCCAGCCGAGATATACTACAAGTACGAAGGCGTCTCCCCTGCCGGCAGTCACAAGGGGAACACTGCAGTAGCCCAAGCCTATTACAACATGAAGGAGGGTGTAGAACGGCTAGTTACCGAGACCGGGGCAGGTCAGTGGGGTACCGCGCTGGCGCTGGCAACGGCTTTCTTCGACCTGAAATGCAGGGTATTCATGACGAGGGCCTCCTACAACCAGAAACCCTATCGGCGTATCATGATGGAGCTATACGGGGCTGAGGTATTCCCCTCTCCGAGCAGCATGACTGAGTTTGGGCGGAGGGTCCTAAAGGAGCGACCCGACCATCCTGGGAGCCTAGGTGTTGCAATAAGCGAGGCGATAGAGACCGTTATCAAAGATCCAAAATCAAAATATTCTTTGGGCTCGGTTTTGAATCACGTCTTGATGCACCAGACGGTCATAGGTCAGGAAGCAAAAATGCAGATGGCGATGATTGACCGAAATCCTGATTATGTGATTGGCTGTGTGGGAGGGGGCAGCAACTACGCTGGCTTGGCCTATCCCTTCATTCAGGATAAACTCAATGGTAAACTCGCAGCCGAGTTCATAGCTGTAGAGCCCACCGCAGTACCCTCTTTCACAAGGGGCGTTTATGCCTACGACTTTGGCGACACCGCTGGTCTGACACCCTTGCTCCCAATGTACACGGTGGGACACAATTTCGTGACACCCCCAATCCACGCTGGGGGGCTTAGATACCATGGCAAGGCACCTTCCATGAGCATACTAGTCAAAAACTCAATAATTAAGCCTGTGGCTGCCACTCAGAGAGACGTATTCGAGGCTGGCAAGACTTTTTCAAGGTGTGAGGGAATCGTACCCGCCCCAGAGAGCGCCCATGCGGTTTATATGGCCATGGAAATCGCAAAAATGTGCAGAGAGAAGAACGAGAAGAAGGTCATACTCTTTAACCTGAGTGGGCATGGCCTCTTAGACCTTGGGGGGTACGGAGAATACCTTTCCGGTGCGTTGCCTGATAACTGCGAACCAAAAAGTTTCGCGTTTGAAGATCTACCCATGAGGGTATGACCCAGACTTCTAAAGGATGATTTCCATAAAACCTAAACTTTACTTTTTTCCGCACCTCCACCCAAAAAGCCATTCAACATGGGAGTACTGCCTTTTTTATCCCTGTTATTTCAATGTGTCTAGCTGAGGCTCACTTTTGTGACTGTTGGTATCGTCAGAAGTTTGGAAACCACTTCCCCTGGGATCTGTCTCTCAGTTATTATAAGCAGCTTGGGGTCTGGGTTAAGATCTGGATCTTCTGCCAAAATCTGCCTGATGCTTACGCCTGCCTCCGCTATGTAGGTTGTTGCTTTTGCAATTACCCCGATCGCATCCGGGCGAGCCCTGATCTCAACAACGCTGTAACCCAACTCTGGCGCCACATCCTTCAAAAAACTGCCTGCGGGTCTTAACCCTGTAAAGATCCTCTTCATCCTGACGTTGCCCAATATGTCCTTTACTGCCTCCCTGACAACTCTCCTGTCAACATTAACCGCCTTGGCTATACTCGTGTCTGCTATCTCAACGTTACCACACACGACTTTCCCCTTATCATTTATGCCGAACCCCAACTCCACCATCAGCTTTGCGACCTTTAGTTTCGCCGGAGCCCCGGAGAAGAACTGCTCTATCTCTTTCCACATGTAAATTACCTGTACAATTATATGCAAAAAGGTTTATATATGGTTATTCTAGACGCATTTTTCCGATTTTTGCACTCTGAGACTTAATTAGGGCTATTCTCCTGGTGGTTCACTGACCACTCTTTCCAGCCCTCCTATTAGTCCCCTGATATAACATGCTTGCCTTTTTTGATAGTCTATAATAATACGCGCTGGAAGGAAATACCGCCCACCGTCCCCATATGGCTTTTCGAGCTTACCTATACTCGCCGAATTTGAAAATGAGCCTCAATGTGCAGTTATAACCGCAAGCTTTCTCGTAGGTTTTTAGGTAAACTTCTGTGAGTCGGTGACCAAGCAGGACCTAATTTTGATCCCCATTTACGCCGATGATAATGGTTCCCATTTTGGGATCGTCTTCAGGGACCCCTAACTTCCTTTTCAAATACAGATCAGCTGGAGGGGAGGGGCTACCCACGACCATACCTCGCCCTTCCAACTCAGGTATTCGGAGGGGGAGCATTATCACGCTCATCTTTTCCCTATTCTCTTTCATCAAACGCATCTTCTCTCTGTAGAATACGAGGTTACCTACGACGATGTTGCCCTCCTTTTTGAGTCTTTCAAGCTCAGCTTCATCGTATATGTCCTCACCTATAGTCTCCCCCTCGCAGACTATCTTTACGAGTGATGTCTTTGGCCATCTCAAGCTTGAATTGGTTATGCATGCATAAACTCTTCTCCTGCCAAGGGCCTCTCTCACCCCTAAATTTACGCCTTTACAGAGTCCCATCAGGACCTTTCCTTCCGCCTCCCTCTCGAGCCTCTCGACCTCGTCTACGTCCTCTTTACTCAACAACGCTACCTTCACAATACCCTTCAATTTCATCAATCTTTCAAGAAAATTATCTTCTGACATATCTCTTCACAACCCTCGGCGCCTTCACAGCGGCTACCACTTCAGGAAAATCTTCTAGTTTGCTATTGGGCATGTACATTGCATTAACGTACTCCTCCTCGAAGATCGGCTCCGCTGCCAACTCGACATACTTAATCGCTTTTGCAATATCCTCCGCCTCTTTCCTGATCTCCGTGGATTTGAGGCACATCCTGGCACCGGAGCCTGCGGTGTTCCCCAAAAATGAGACCTTGGATATAGGCAGTTCTGGTATCATCCCTATCGTTCTGGCATTTTCTGGAACTATGTAATTCCCGAATGCCCCTGCTATTATTATCTCCGAAAGTTCCTCTCTCCTGAAACCGCTCTTTCTCATGAGCGTCATGTATCCTGCGTACATCGCAGCCTTGGCCTTCTGGACCTCCCTGATGTCCTCCTGAGTTATCACAATATCCTCCTTTCCTGAGGCGGTATCCTCCTTAAACACTAGGACAAATTCTCTCCCATTCTCACCATCCCTCACCCTCCTGTGACCCTGGAGCACAATCTTTCCTGACATGTCCACCACTCCGGTCCTTAGCATCTCCGCCACCGCATCTATTATTCCGGATCCGCAGATCCCCCTGGCTCTTTCACCGTCTATGGTGTTGTATTCCACCTCAAAATCCTCTTTTATCTTGACCTTCTCTACTGCTCCAGTGGCCGCCCTCATCCCACATTTGATGTGCGCCCCCTCAAATGCTGGACCGGATGCGGTCGAGCATGACCATAGCCCGTCCATGCATCCCAATATAACCTCCGTATTTGTCCCAACATCCATGAGAAGCGTCAACTTCTCCCTCTCATGTACCCTGGATGCCAAAACGTCTGCTATCGCATCGGCCCCGACGAACCCCGCAACGTTTGGCAACAGATGAACATTTCCTGCAGGGTTTATCTTAACGCCCAAATCTCTGGCTTTAACGTTGTACGCCCTTCCAACGACCGGCGGGTAAGGCGAAAACCCGAGCGACTTGATGTGGAGCCCTAGGAATAGGTGGTGCATCGCGGTGTTTCCCACAGCGACAAGCTCGTAGAGGTCCTCCTCCTTTACACCCGTCTCATTCAAACCTCTTTCTATGAGGGAATTTATCCCGTCAATTATCGCCTTCTGGACTTCCTTGAGGTTCTCATCAGACTGAGAGGCGTAGCCTATCCTAGAGATGACGTCTTCTCCATACCTTATCTGCGGGTTCATTATGCCATCCGCGAATATGATCCCGCCATCCAACAAGTCCACTATAAAGACTGCTAACTTTGTTGTGCCTATATCCACTGCGACCCCGTAGAGCTCCTTGGTCCTGTCCCCAGGCTGTACATTCACAACCTCGTGGTCATCCAGCATCGTAAAAGTGACCTTCCACCCGCCCTCCCTGAGGATCTTTGGCATTTCCTTCACGACCTCGTAATCTATTAGAACAGGGTCAAACCCCATACCTGCTAACACCTTTGCAATCCTGAGGTCGTCCCCCTCGGGATCTTGAAGCGAGGGTGGCAGAACCTCTGCGTAGACTTTTTTTACGTTCGGGTTTAGCCTCACTGGCGGCTCCTTGCCCATTATAACGAGCCTCTGCCTCCCGACCCTGCTCTGGTCGGGTACCTGCACCACCATGTCGTCCTGCACGATTAACTGGCAAGCCAAACGGTACCCCTTTTTTATCCTTTCCTCGCCAACCCTTCTTCTCTCTTGATCTGTTGGGGGCGGCACTTTGCCTCCCAGAACCTCTACCATACACTTGCCGCAGAACCCTTTTCCACCGCAGATATTCGCCAGGTCAACACCGGCCTTCAACGCCGCAAACATTACCGTGGATCCCGCTGGAACCGAAACCCTCTTCCCCTCAGGCAAAAACTTCACTTCAAACTCCATGTTCTCCCCCACCCAAAAACCTGTTTATAACATCTCTTGGCTCGCCATCCATTATAACCTTTCCGTCCCTGATCAAAACGCACCTGTCGGCCACCTCTTCCACGAATTCCAGCTGGTGGCTCACAAGAATTATGGCCGGCTTGAACCAGACCTTTATCTTTTTGAGTAGGTTAGCAACCTTCCTTAGCGTCAAAGGGTCTAAATCTCCAAATGGCTCGTCCAAAATGAGGACTTTTGGGTTCGACACCAAGGAGAGTGCTAAGGCCACCCTGATCTTTTCCCCTCCAGACAGTTGGTGGGTCTTTTTCATTAGGATCTCATCGGTCATCCCAAACCATCCAAGGATCTTAACCGCCAGCTCCCTTGCCTTCTCGGGGTCTTTTTCCTTGAAGATCTCCTTCAAGAGGCTCTTATCCAGACCTGCCTCCTTGAGTTTGATCTCCATCTCCCCCTCTGGCAATTCCGCAAGCCTGCTGAGAACGTCCACCACCGAGTCGCTGATACCCTTCTTCGCTGCCCTGCGAACCGCCTCTTCGAGAGATCTGTAGTCCTTTATTCCAAGGCGCGCTGCAAAAAGCTCAAGGACGCTCGCCCAGTAAGGAAGATCGAACTCTTGGTGCAATATGCCTATCCTTCGCCTCGCCTTGAGGCTCCTCCTCCCGAACTTGCCGAGCGGGACCCACTCCCCCCTGTAGAGGATCTTTACCTCTCCAGAATCTGGCAGCTCCAGGCCTGCCAACATCCTCATTATTACAGTCTTACCGGCGCCGGAAGGTCCCACAATTCCTGTAATCTCCCCGGACCTGAAATTCAACGTGGTTTCCATCAACTCGAAAACCTTCCCATATGGAACCAGCTTATACACCTTACTCGTTCTTTCAATCCTGAGTATATCCTCTCCGGGTATCCTCGTCTTAGCGAGGGGATCCTCGAGCCTAGATAGAAATCTCTCCACGACTCTTCCACTCTTTCCTTCCATCAAAACTCTGCCCTTCTCGAGGAGTATGGTCCTGTCTGCCAGGGATTCATGGATGGATGGGTTGTGCGAGACGAAGAGGATACTCATTCCATACTCATCCCTTGCCCTCTTCAAAGCGTCAACCAATGCTGCCCTGCTCTGGAAATCTGTCATAGTGCCTGGCTCGTCTAGGAGCAGAAGTTTCGGTCTTCTGGCTATCTGTCTAGCAACGATCAGCCTCTGCTTCTCGCCACCACTCAGAACTCCAGACCAAAGGTCCGCCCTACTGTCAAGTCCTACGACCTTCAAGACCTCCATTGCCTTTGCCCTGTACTCTTCGTACTCCCCTTCGTCCTGGGGCACGATCTCGTCCCCCAAATCATGATATACAAGCGCCCTCACCACATTGTCCACGGTCGAGTCTGGCCACAGTCCAAATGTCCTCTGGAGCTGTATCGCCGTCCTCCTTTGGAGCTCCAAGAATGACTCTTTTGGAGAGTCTGCATTGACTTCAAGGTCCTCAAAGACTATCCTACCACTGTCGAACCCCTCGACGCCCCTCAAAATTCTCAATAACGTAGTTTTACCAGCTCCACTCTCCCCCAAAATTCCCACAATCTCGCCCCTGTCGATCTTGAAAGAGACAGAATCGAGCGCCCTAAACCCAGAAAAACTTTTGCTAACACCATCACACAGTAGCAACATTGTCATCACCAGAATGGAGGTTTGCCCGAACTACCAGATCTCAAAACTATCCGCTCTATAAATCATTTCATCACCAAATGCCTCTCAAGAGAAGTAAGACTCTGGCAGGATCCTCACAAGTATGTAATCTCTCATGAGAGATTTTGTTATTCGGGAAACCTCTCCGAGCCTCCTCCCGTCAACCATCACCGAGGCAACTCTATCCTTGTAATCATCATATGGCAACTTTATCCTCAAGCCATCAACCTTTAAAGTCACCGGATTTGGAGATAGGGCATCCAAAACTTCCGGCACCTGCCTCTCCACCTCAGTCTTCACCAATGCCGGCTCTATGATTAAAGGGTCCAGATCCATCTCCTTTCTCCTCTCTTCGATCAATTTACCTGCGAGTTCTGATACCTTCCTCAACCGCTCTATCATATCTAGTGTCCTAGCCCTCTCCGGATACCTGCCTATCCCCCCCACGTAACCGCTAGCACCTTCAATCTCCAACTCGAGAGGTCCTCCCGTAACTATCACCGGTATGGAGAGGTCCTTGAATAGCTTTGACTTGAACTTTTTCAAACAGTGTTCAAAGTTCCCGAGCGTGAAAACCGCTAGGTCATGCTCCTCTATCAACTGCCTCTCCTGTATCGACGTGTGGACTATCTTCTGACCAACTCCCCTTGCCAGCCCCATTATGTTCGTCTTGGCACCGTGCCTCCTCACGT